>Ga0208723_1000004_pt1 | contig 142715 bp, 149 predicted proteins | sample LakMenEpi31Aug12_FD_150750 | JGI IMG/M metagenome (GOLD analysis project Ga0208723, IMG submission 150750) | Freshwater microbial communities from Lake Mendota, WI - 31AUG2012 deep hole epilimnion (SPAdes) | ecosystem: Environmental > Aquatic > Freshwater > Lake > Epilimnion/Euphotic zone ...
CTCAACGAGGGGCTGCGCGCCTGGATGGCTCCCGCAGACCAACCCCACGAAAAATTCGTCTTCCCTGAAGAGGTTCTGCCACGTGGAAACGCCCTTTAATCCCGGTCTTGTCTCCGTCGGAGGCAAAGACATCGACTCCACCGGCTATGCCTGGTGGGCAGGAAATGCCAGACTCATCAACTTGTCGGGCCGACTGCTTGGAGCCCATGTGGCCCACGCGGGTCTCATGGTCTTCTGGGCTGGAGCAATGATGTTGTTCGAGGTGAGTCACTTCACCTTCGACAAACCGATGTATGAACAGGGGTTAATTCTGTTCCCCCACGTGGCAACACTGGGTTATGGAGTTGGTCCCGGTGGAGAAGTCACAGATCTCTACCCCTTCTTTGTTGTCGGTGTTCTCCACCTGATCAGCTCAGCTGTTCTTGGAATTGGAGGCCTCTATCACGCCCTGAGGGGTCCAGAAATTCTTGAGAACTATTCCGCCTTCTTTTCGCAAGACTGGCGAGACAAGAATCAGATGACCAACATTATTGGATACCATCTGATTCTTCTTGGGGTTGGAGCTCTGCTCCTTGTCTTCAAAGCCATGTTTTTTGGAGGCGTATATGACACATGGGCTCCTGGAGGTGGTGATGTTCGGTTGATCACTAACCCCACCTTGAGCCCTGCAGTCATCTTTGGCTATCTCTTAAGGGCTCCATTCGGAGGTGAGGGGTGGATCATCGGTGTGAACTCTATGGAGGACATTATTGGTGGACACATCTGGATCGGTTTGATCTGCATTTTCGGTGGGATTTGGCACGTCATCACAAAACCGTTTGGTTGGGTGCGCCGTGCGTTCATTTGGAACGGTGAGGCTTATCTGAGCTACAGCCTTGGGGCCTTGAGCCTGATGAGCTTCATTGCATCCGCCTACATCTGGTTCAATAACACCGCGTATCCGTCCGAGTTCTACGGACCAACGAATGCGGAAGCATCACAAGCTCAGAGTTTTACCTTCCTTGTACGCGACCAACGACTGGGTGCAAACATTGGCTCTGCAATGGGCCCCACAGGGTTAGGCAAGTATCTGATGCGCTCACCGACCGGAGAGATTATTTTTGGAGGTGAAACCATGAGATTCTGGGACTTTCGAGGTCCCTGGCTTGAGCCTCTCCGAGGCCCTAATGGGTTGAGTCTGGACAAGCTCCAGAATGATATCCAGCCCTGGCAAGTAAGAAGAGCTGCTGAATACATGACGCATGCTCCAAATGCATCGATCAATTCGGTTGGCGGAATCATCACTGAGCCCAACTCAGTGAACTACGTCAACATTCGTCAATGGCTTGCAGCCACGCAGTTCGTCCTTGCGTTCTTCTTTCTCGTAGGCCATCTCTGGCATGCAGGGAGAGCACGCGCTGCCGCAGCTGGATTTGAGAAAGGGATTGACCGGAAAGCAGAACCAACACTTGCCATGCCTGATTTGGACTGATCACTACTTTGGTCTGAATGAGCCCTTGTCAGCATCGACAAGGGCTTTTTTTGTAGGATAGGAAAAAGTTATGGAGATCCAATGTGAGAAAAGAATCATTTGAACGAGCTTCATGCTCGGTGAAGTGCCTACCGTTTAAAAAGAAATTCTATGAACAGATTAGCAAACAGGCAATGGGCAGCAAAGAACTTTGCACGAAGAATGACTGGGAGGAGTACGTATTTTCACCATTCGGTATAGACCGAGCAGAAGCACACTTCAGGTGGATGATAAAGATAGGTGTTCTTAGAAGAGAGGTTGATGGTCAGGGTCTAACGGATAGAGTAAGAGTAACGCCGTTGGGAATAGAAGTAATAGAGCAATGGGAGGATGAGATACCAAGGGCAGGATTGAGAGAGCGTATCAAGGAGAATTTCAGAAGACATACGGCGCTAAAGTATTAGGATTTAGACAAAACGACGAAGAACCTGACGCAGGAAAGAACGGTATGAAGACAAGAATGACTGGTAGTTCTTGATCACATAGATAGTCCAATAAAAATCAAGGTGCTGCTTAAACAATAGGAAACGAGCACGTCGGACTTCACTTTTCAAGGTGTGCATGCGCAACAATAGCTGGAGGTCACAAGCAAGTTTGGATGTCTGATGAGTCCAGAAAGCAACAGATTCCGTGGAAACGGAAGCAAAGTCTTGGGGGAGACGTTGTATAATATCAACATAATCATGGGCCTCAATGACTCCCGGACAATGAAAGATATTTGTACCAGGCTCAGAAATTACATAACAACCATTTATCGGAGCCTGCCACATACGTCCTGAAAGGGATCGCCCGCGTTGGTAAGGATACATAAGACCATAACAATATTCTGCTCTAGCAAGAAGGTGATTGGCGGACATATAGCTAAGGGGAACTGTAGATATACCAACCTTCTCCCACTTCGAACCAAACAACTTGATTTCATCAAGACGAGACAAATAAATCAATTGTTTCTGGTAAGAGTCGTCGAGATTAGGCTTATAATTAGCGATATGAAGGGGCTTCGCGTACGTCTTACGCAAGCCTGATCTAAACCAGATCTCAGGGATCACCGGGAGATAACCTGATACGTGAACAAGCTTGGGAGACTCGGGAGTAAGATAGCTTGGTTCAGGGTTAATAGAAATTAAAAAGATCAGAGAGGCACAAGGAAAATACAAGGAATAGTCAATCGAAAATTCCTTGACATAGTCATAAACATGAACAATACCAGTATATTCGCTATAGATATCAAAGGGTTGGCCGCGGAGAACCACAACCAAGTTAGAAGATGATAGGTCAGAATGCTTGACAACAGTATAACCAGCTAGACGATAAAAGGCCTGGACATTTAGATAAACATCAAAATCAAGATAATCAAAGGAGAAGACATTGCATTGGAGCTGAGTGGCACGTGACATGTGATTAAATTATTAGATGTGAATGTCAGGGCGAAGGAACAATAGAATATAAAGATATTATGGAGGTAATAGATAGAAAGAAAAACTAGTCAGATAATAAACGCAGCACTAAAGCAAAGATGGCTTCAACTGCAATCGATGAGACTGGAAATAGGAGGGGGGGGACGCAAGACTCAGTAACGTGGTTTTTGACATCGATATGTAGGGAGCCACTGTTAACAGCATCTGAGGAGATTGAGCTAGGGAACCAGGTTCAGAAAATGATGAAATTACTTGATCAAGAGGGAGTAATATCGTCAGAAGAGACGAGAGCATTAAAATTAGGCAAGAGGTCAAAAGAAAGGATGATGAGAGCAAATCTGAGACTCGTCGTAAGTGTAGCAAAGAAATATCAGGGTAAAGGCTTAGACCTGCAGGATCTAATTCAAGAAGGAACATTAGGTTTAGAGAGAGCAGTTGAGAAGTTTGACCCTACAAGAGGCTATAAGTTTTCAACATATGCATTTTGGTGGATAAGGCAGAGTATGACAAGGGCTATCGCCACCCAAGGACGTGTAATCCGCTTACCGGTTCATCTAAGCGAGAGATTAGCAGTTATAAAAAGAGTTACACACGAGCTTTCACACAAACTAGGAGCCATTCCAACAAGAAGAGAAATTGCTGAAGTCATGGGTATTACTATCGAAGAAATTGACTCTGTCCTAAGACAGTCACTAACAACCTCAAGTCTTGACGAACCCGTGAATGCTAGTGAAGGGAAAAGCTTCCTTGGAGACTTAATAGCAGACTCACAAAAGAATGAGCCTCTAGAAGATATTGAAATCAGTATGTACAAAGAGCAGCTAGTTAAATGGATTGATCAATTAACTGAACAAGAGCAGCAGGTGATTACTCTTCGTTTTGGACTAGAAGACTCTAACAGAAAAACACTTACAGAAATAGGGAAGCTAATGGAGATATCAAGGGAGCGAGTACGGCAAATAGAACTAAAAAGCCTAAGGAAATTAAGGGCTATGACAAAGAAGATGATGATATCAAGATTAGACTAGAATGAATAAACGATGGTGGGTAAACTAAGCCCATATATAATCAGTTAACTCCTCAGAAGGAGGCTCAGGTGCAGAAAGAGCGAACTGGACAGCATCGTTAATCAACGTATCAATATCTGTTTCTATCTGAAGGATTTGATCCTGTGAAAGAAGGTTTGATTGGAGCGCATATTGCTTAAAACGCAGAATTGGGTCTCGTTCAGCCCAAAACTCTTTCTCAGAGGTGGTACGAAGTTCGTCCGGATCGGCAAGTGAATGCCCACGGAATCGGTATGTTAGACACTCCAACAATGTTGGACCAGCACCTTCGCGGGCACGAGCGACTGCACGCTGAGCTGCATCATAAACTGCAATGACATCCATTCCATCAACCTCCTCACCATGCATGCCAAAAACTTCAGCCTTACGCCAGATCTCAGGATGGCTTGTTGCACGATTATGATCCATTCCAATAGCCCATTTATTATTTTCAACGACAAAGATAATAGGCAGCTTCCAGAGTTGAGCCATATTAAGACATTCATAGAACTGACCAATATTGCATGTGCCATCACCGAAGAAAGCTGCCGTTACCGAGTTGCTACTCGGATCGGAAAGAGCATTTTTTTTATACAACGAGGTAAAAGCAGCTCCAAGAGCGACAGGAATTCCCTCTCCGATAAAAGCAAAACCACCAAGGAGATGATGTTCGCGAGAAAAAAGATGCATTGAACCACCGCGGCCTTTGCTACATCCAGTGGACTTACCAAACAACTCACTCATAACTTCTGCAGCAGGGACTCCACAGCTGAGGGCATGAACATGATCTCGATAAGTACTACAGAACCAATCATGCTGGAGAGTCATTGCTTTAATCACACCAGAAGAGACAGCTTCCTGCCCGTTATAGAGATGAACAAAACCAAACATTTTGCCACGGTAATACATTTCGGCACATTTATCCTCAAATTTACGACCTAAAACCATATCTTTCAATAAAGTATAAGCCTGATTAGCACTAAGGTCGGCTGATGATGAAGGATCATATTCTATGGAGGAAGCTCTCAGAGAATGGCAATGCTTTGACTCTTCATGGTATGATAGTTTTGTTAAGTTATTCTCAGTTGGGGACTCCTGGTTGGTGGTTGTCGACATGAGACATGGATCTGCTGCTGTACATCAGTTTATACCTTGGGCAAGCCGATGGAAGGGCAACGTACAATACATGACAATCAACAGCATAAGTATTAAAGCAAAGTAAATGAGAATCCCAATCGATCGATACAAAATACTGGGTGTATCAATAGGTGCGGATAGTCACGTCATCCTAAATCAGCTGGAAAGGAGATTAGAAAAATGTGATTACGCTGGATTTGGGACTAGAACAATGTGCAAAAGGGAAGAGATATTAAAGGAAAGCAGTGGCATTCTGCTTGACACAACAAGAAGAAGAATTTATGAGGAAGAATATGTTAGAAATACTGGAGAAGGATTGAATGAGCCAGTAGTTACAGTAGAAAGGGGTTGCGAGATTGCAGGCTTACTTCTGCTTCTTGAAGCAGGTGAACAACAAGAGTGTTTAACAATTTCCGAACAGGTATATCATGAGCAACGCATGAACATGAGCTACTTCAGCCCTGAATACAAGGAGTTGAACAGGATTATAGACTACGCAACTCTAGGACTTGCAAAGGAACTGCAATTAAAAAGGCACTACGAAACTGCGGCTGCTGTTCTTGAACGTAGGGTCAGAAGTCAAACTGTAGGAATGGGTGAAAAGGAGATGATCAATCTAATGAGCTATGAATTGAAGAAATTGCAGCCCTTCCGAGTGCTTGACATGTTGAGTAGAGATAATGATGAGGAAAGTCATGAAAAAGGGATAGGTCTACTGAAGGAGTTAGTGAATCAAAGAGGGGGGCTAGACATGAATTCTAATGAATACATGGGTAGCGATGAATTCCATGCCTTTTTTCGACAGATAAGAAAGTATTTAACTGTACAAGAACAAATAGAGTTATATGAGAAGTGGGGTGATGAGGGATCCAAAGCAGCAAAGTTTTTGCATTGCGTTGCACTAGTTGCACAAGGTTTTTCGCAAAGAAAGCCTAGTCGAATCTACGAGTCATTAGTAAGAGTTGAAGGAATACGGTCTAATGAGTTGGAACCACTTATTGCAAATATGCATTTGTTACTTGGTGATGTTGAGAATGCTGATCGGATTTTTAAATTGTACGCTGACCAGCAATTAAAAGAATGGTCAACCACAAAAACCAAAGATACGTTAGGTGCGCTCTGTGAATGGTGTCGTGAATGGTTAAGACGTGATGTCTTGAATGGATATAGGGACATTGACATTGAAGCGGACATAGAATCATATTTTTCAGACAAGGATGTAGTCGGCTATATCGAGAAAGAAGATTTGTTTATGCAGAGACCAAAAGATTCAACCAAAAAGAATTCACACATTGAAGCCATAGCGAAAAACAAAGATAAGATCATGAAGGAAGGAATTGTAAGTATGGCAAATGTGAAAAGTAAGAATAAAAGCAAAGGGCTAGATCAAAGATGGAATGACAGGTCAACATGGAAGATAGAACTAGGAACCAGAAGTAGTTTGAAAAGAGTAATCAAAGAGAACATAGTAGTTATTGGAATAATAACGATAAGCACCTTATCCTTATGGATTTTTACACGGCTAAATGGGAGAGTTAATGAAAAGGGAGGATCCGCCTCTCAGGTGTTAGTAGAACAAACAAAGAAGACTGACACGGGTGAAGAGAGTAGATTAGAAATGATAGAAAGAGTATTAGGGGAATGGCACACAGTAAAAAAGAAAACGCTCATCGAGAACAAGGTTCCAATGAACGCTAAGACGGTAGCAACTCCAGAACTAGTGAGTAAGCTTAGTGATGAAATAAAAGAGAATATAGCAAAAGGGCAGAATCAAGAGATAAAAGTTGTCATCAAGGATGTTACAATAAAGGATGAAACGAACAACAGGATCAGGGTGTTAGCCAAACTAGGGTACAGTGACGTAACATGGAATAAGTTTGGAAAAGTTGTTGCCAGAACAAATGAGCACACATTCATGAGGAATTATAATTTCATTTGGAACGGCCGTAATTGGGTCATTGACAAATAGAAGCAACCTTATATAAGCTAAAGGAAAAAAGGAGCATGGTGTCCGATGTTTGATGATCTTTCCAGAAAGTTTGAAGACGCTCTTAAATCCTTAAGAGGACAAGATAAGATTACAGATATAAACATTGAACCTGCTCTAAAGGAAGTCAGAAAAGCGTTGATAAGTGCAGATGTCAATCTAAGTGTGGTGGACGAGTTTTTAAGAGATGTAAGAAACGAAGCGGTGGGAATAGAAGTGGTAAGGGGTATAAGACCAGAACAGAAACTCATCGATATTGTTCACAAGAAACTAACGAATGTGATGGGAGAAAATAATTCACCTATAAATGAATCACTGGAAGGACCAACTGTTATTATGTTGGTTGGTCTTCAAGGAGCGGGAAAGACAACTGGAGCAGCAAAGTTAGGGCTATATCTTAAAGGAAAGGGGAAGAAAGTTTTAATGGTTGGAGCCGATACATTTCGGCCAGCAGCCAAAGACCAATTAAAAACATTAGGTTCACAGATAGGGATAAACGTCTATACGGGCAATGAAAATGGGACAAGCAACGAGATCGTTGAAGAGGGAATTAGAAAAGGCAAGGATGAAGGTTTCGATAGCATAATTATTGATACTGCAGGCCGATTATATATCGATGAGAAAATGATGGAAGAAGTTGCTCAAATAAAGAAAAAGATAGTGCCTAACGAAGTCTTACTTGTGGTTGACGCGATGATAGGACAAGAAGCTGCGGAATTAACACGCGTATTTAATGAGAAAGTAGGTATAACAGGTGCAATACTCACGAAGATGGATGGGGATTCGAGAGGGGGAGCAGCATTATCAATCAAAAAGGTGAGTGGGAAACCAATTAAGTTAATTGGTACAGGGGAAAAAGTTGAAGCCCTTGAACCCTTTTATCCAGAAAGGATAGCCGGAAGAATTCTCGGGATGGGAGACATTCTGAGTTTAGTTGATAAAGCTCAAAAAGAAGTGGAGATAAATGATGTATTGAATATACAGAAGAAATTCCAGGAAGCATCCTTTGATTTCACCGATTTCTTACAGCAGCTCAAGCTCATAAGTCGTATGGGATCCATTGGCGGGTTGATGAAAATGATACCCGGTATGAATAAGATTGATGATAAGACTCTAAAAACGGGGGAAATACAGCTTAAGAAATTTCAATCAATGATAGGTTCAATGACAAATGAAGAGAAAAAAGAACCTGAACTCTTAGTTAAGAGCGCAAAAAGACGAAGGAGGATAGCAATTGGCTCGGGATTTGGGGAAAACGAAGTTGATAAGATGGTCAGTGACTTTGTACGAATGAGAAAAATGATGCAAGGTATATCCAAGGGTAATATGAGTGGTATGATGGATATGATGAAAAATCCCGTTGATGCAGTGAGGAAAACGAGCAGCAGAACAAAGACTAAACAAAGAGAAGGGGATAGTTCAATGGAGAGTAAAGCAACGAAAAAGAAAAAAGGTTTTTTTGAACTTTAATCAAGTAGAAATCCTTGAATGTGTCAAGAAATAGTAATATTTCTGGACGTGGACGCCCATGGTGTATGATGTTTTTTTACTGCAACACCAATGATCAAGCTGAGGCTGAAGCGGTTCGGAAAGAAAAAACAAAGCAGCTTTAGAATTGTTGCTGTGAATAGCACAAGTAGGAGAAACGGTGAGCCACTTGAAGAGCTTGGTTTCTACAACCCAAGAACAAAAGAAAGTAGGATTAATGCAGAGGAAGTACGCCTAAGGATAAAAACAGGTGCACAACCTACAGAGACTGTAAACAGTTTATTAAAGAAAGCCGGAATAATTTAGGCATTAGAAGCATTAGAATCAGATAGATCATGGATAAGACTAGTGGATAACATTAGGAAGGAATCTAAAGTCGTTCTCTTGACAAAACCCTTTGGTTCGTTTAAGTTTAACAAGTTTTGACACCTAAAGGAAGACAAAGGATGCAAAAGAAAGCTCTGATTACCGGTATAACCGGACAAGATGGGTCTTATCTTGCGGAATTCCTTCTAGAGAAAGGTTATATCGTACATGGGATCAAGCGAAGATCCAGTAGTTTCAATACAGATCGCATTGATCATTTATATCAGGATCCGCACGACAAGAATTCAAGGTTCATATTGCATTATGGTGATTTAACAGATTCAACTAATATTATTAGAATAATTCAAGATGTAAAGCCTGATGAAATATATAACCTTGCGGCACAAAGTCATGTGGCGGTAAGCTTTGAATGCCCCGAATACACTGCAAACTGTGATGCATTAGGAACGCTAAGAATTTTAGAAGCGATTCGCATTTTAGGTTTAACAGAGAAGACGAAGATATACCAAGCATCTACATCAGAACTCTACGGTCTTGTACAAGAGATACCGCAAAAAGAAACCACTCCTTTTTACCCAAGAAGTCCCTATGGGGTAGCCAAGCTATACGGATATTGGATTACGGTAAATTACCGAGAAAGCTACAATATGTATGCTTGTAATGGGATTTTGTTTAACCACGAAAGTCCAAGAAGGGGGGAAACATTCGTTACACGAAAGATAACCCGTGGTTTGGCAAGAATTGATGCAAGTCTGGATGAATGCTTGTATATGGGTAATTTAGATTCTTTAAGAGATTGGGGGCATGCAAAAGATTATGTTGAAATGCAGTGGTTAATGTTGCAGCAAGAGACCCCGGAGGATTTTGTGATCGCTACAGGACGACAAGCGTCTGTAAGATCATTCATTGAAACAACAGCCCAAGAATTAGGTTGGGGGGGTATTGAATGGGTCGGGGATGGAATAGAAGAAATTGGGAAAAGAACAGACAATGGGGGAATAGTGGTTAGAATTGATCCACGATATTTCAGGCCCTCAGAAGTTGAAACCTTGCTGGGAGACCCAACAAAAGCACATCAAAAACTTGGCTGGACACCAAAGACAAATCTCCAAGATCTTATTAAAGAAATGGTGCTAACTGACAGGGAGAATGCTACAAAGGAAGCCATTCTGAGAAGGGAAGGGTTCAATGTTGTGGGAGCAGTAGAGCACCCGCCTACATCCATAAAGATTTAGAGGTTTCAATGATTGGTTAATGTGGTAAGGTACATTGACAATTGAGAAATTCAAAACGACTCTAGAGATGACAAGTTCTGAAGTAACAATTATCGGATACTGCAATAAGACGGCTGCAGAGCTGAGAAGATTATTTGAGGAGGGAAAAGCCAATCAACTTTTGCAGCTAAAAGGAGAATACACAATCATATTCGAGAACAACTCAATCGTTACAATAATAACATCATACATTGGTGCAATGCAGTATTGTTACTATTATGATGGTAAGATCTTTAGTCATGGGAAAACAATACTTGAGATAATCAAACAAGTTGGGTTAGGATGGAAGTGGGATTGGGAATCAGTTGGAGATCTTTCTGAATTAGAAAATTTAACGGAGAACAGAACACTACATAAGTATGTAAAGAAGGTACCACCAGGTTCCATCCTTAAGTTTGACAAGAAACTAACAATACATAGCTCAAAGCTTATAGACACATTTAAAACTCGTGATACAGGAGATGCAGTAGAGGCAGTAGAAATATTCAACGAAGAGACATCATTTTGGGCATCAAGCAAACCTTATCTTTCACTATCCGGAGGATTTGACTCCAGGACAATTCTAAGTTCAATGTTAAAACAGAACATTTATCCAACGCTGGTGACATTAGGCAAAGATGAAACCTCAGATATAGAAGTCGCTAGGGAAATAGGTAAGAACTTCGGGTTAGATCACATCGTGGTAAACCTAGAAGTTGATGAGCTCATAGAGAATGGTGAGCATATCGCAAGAATAACAAATGGTTCAAAACCAGCATGTCATTGGCATACTCATCTATATCCCCGCAAAGCTCAAGTACCAAATAATGAAAGTTTTTACGTAGGAACTCTTGGCGAATTTGCAAGAAACTATTATTTCGATAAGGGTATTGCAGGGATGTTACTTGATATTTATGGTGTCAGCGGGCAAGAGGTATTTTGGAAATCAAAATTAAAGAGACATAGAACGTTCAAGGATACGGAACTAAGTCTGCTATCCCCTGAGTTTGCAGAGGAACTAAGCAAGGAAGGACAACAATACAGATCCAAGCGTAATGCCAAGTTATCAAATGGAGGTGTTCTGACAGGGGGGAGCAGGTACTATTTAGAGCAGAGAGTACCAAATTTTTATGCTAATGGAATCACAATGTATAATGATACGACTCAGTGGAGGTCGCCATTTCATAATTTAGAATGGTTAAAGATAATCTGGAACTTGTCTGATAGTTGGAAACTAGGCTCAAACTGGCATAGACTGGCAATTAAAAGGAACTTTCCAAAGCTTCTAAGCTTCTCTGAAGAAAAGGGGTTTGTGAATGGAAGAATGCTAAGCAAGGCACCTCCATTCTATTGGCTTTCAGTTATGCAGCGTATGAAATACAAAAGCTATGATTTGAGTAATGAATGGTACAGGGATAACAAGGTCAGAGAGTTTGTCCTAGATAACAGGGAATCCTTAACTGACATTTGTGAAGGTGTATTGGTTGAGCGCGTGTTAAATGAACACCTAGGTGGTGAGAATAGGGTAAGAGCTATTTCATTCTTTTTAACTATGATTTTTTTTAAGAAGGCATTAGCAAATGGATGACATAAGGAGTAAGAATATGTATGGATGGAATAATGATCAGTTAGGTCCAACCGATGAAAAGCAGCCAAGCAATCAAAAGATAAGCATAGTAGTTCCAACATTAAATCATGGGGATACAATAGAACATACATTGCTATCAATTATCAATCAAGGAGACCAGAATTATGAGATCATCATTATGGATGGTGGAAGTTCTGATAATACCAAGGATATAATTGACAAGTATAGGGACTACATCACATACTTTGAGAGTAGAAAAGACAATGGTCAGTCTGATGCAATAAACAGAGGATTTGGTTTTGCAGATGGCGATATATATGCATGGATAAACTCAGATGATTATTATTTACCTAATGCATTTAGATTAGTAAAGAAGACTTTTTCAGAGAACAAAGGGATTGATATAGTCGTTGGTTCAGGTGATGTGGTAACAAAGGATTGTCAGTTCTTAAAGCATATAAAGGGGTTAGAAATGAAGCGTGATAACCTACTAGGCTGGCATAATGATCAATGGATAATGCAACAGTGTTGCTTCTGGACAGCAGAGATATGGAAAAAGAGTGGGGGAGTGGACGAAGATCTGCATCTTTTGATGGACTATGACCTGTGGCTCAGATTTTCATCATTGGGGAGAAGTAAAGCAATAGAAGATAGAATTGCGATTATGAGGTTTTATAAAGAAGCAAAGACAGTTGCCTTAAGAAGTAGAATGAAGGAAGAGGAAGCTTACGTCTATGCGAAGAACAGAGCTTTTCCAGAATTAAGGACTATAGTAAAGGAGTTAAGTTTAAGGAACGAAGAACTTACATCAATAGTAGTGAAGTACGAAGGAAGTCTGATAAATAAGATGCTCCGCAAGATTGGGGTAATTAAATGAAGAAGAAAGCTGCACATTTTTTGCTAATTCCAGAACTTATTCATTCACCACCAAATTGTGCGATTATAAACGCATATATTCAGAATGGTTACGTTGTAGACGTGTTCACACCAGGGAGTACCCCTGAGAAAACAATATATGGTGATTCAATAAGAGTTTTTCGAGTTGAATATTCATGGATATGGATTTTAAGAAACATAATTCACACTAGGTGGTTTTCATATGCTCTGGTTTCAGGTACTAGTGAAGATCCGTTGGGAATCGTCGGTCTAATATGCACAATATACAGAACAAAGGGGATCTGCTTAGTAGATGAAATCAAGTCAGGGAGTTACAGGGGTGACAGATCTGAGTTATGGAAGAAGATATGCATAAGAGCCATAAGGAATAGTAACTTTAGTATAGTGAATGACAATAGTAGGATAGGTCTGTTACGACAATATGCAGGTCTAGGAGAACATAAAGAGATACTCGTATATCCAGGTTGTTTCTATCAGAGGCCTGAGATAAGTGAACTAAAAAGAGTAGAGTACCGCAAAAGCTGGGGATTTAGCAATGAAGATTTTATTATTGGCTCCTCGGGGGGATTTAATATGACAGCAGGCGCTGATTGGCTGCTTAGGTATATAAAGGAAAACGATGATGTACGATCAGTAATACAACCATTAGGCGTTACGCCCCTATCTATGTTTCTCTTGAGAAATCTAGATTATCATAAAAGGATATTTATACAGAATCAAAGAATGGATTGGAATGAGGCTTGGGAAAGTGCACAAGGCTTAGATATAGGGATATGTATTTACATGAATCAGGCACCACAGTTTCAGAACATGGGGATTAGTTCTAACAGACTATGTATGTTTCTGGCGATGGGTGTCCCTGTAATTGCATCAAGACAGGAAAGCTTTACTTTTCTTGAGACATATGAATGTGGTTTACTCGTAGAAGACTATAATGATTTTGAAAGTGCTGTAGGATATATTAAGAAGAATTGGGCAGATATGCGGGACAATTGCGGAAAATGCTTTGAAGAGTACATAAGGCCAAGTCAGCGCTATAGAACACTTGCACGACGGATAGGAGAATTAAGACCACAGGAATGAATCAGAAAGAGAACGGGTATATTATCGTGCAAATGGAAGTTAGGAACGTGGAATGGCAGTATATTGGTGGAAAATCAGCAAACACATGCTCAACCCATGCAGGTCTTTGGAAAACAAAAGAAGCATAAAGAATTAATTGGTAATAGTAAACAAAGCTATCTACGTAAAGGATGTCGTGAATGAAACTTTTGTTTATAGCTCCATCAGCATACCTACTAGGAGGAGTACAGGATTGGCTCTACGCAACGGTTGTTGGGTTACGCATAAAAGGGCATGAGGTTGAGGTAGGAGTACCACAGGGATATTTTCACAACGGACAGAGATTTAATAGTCATTTTAAAGGAGTAAATGCAAGTTTCTTCAGAAATACAACAGGCACGAATGAAGGTCGAGTCAAAAGCCTAAAAAGATTTCTAGAGGTAAAGCATCCAGACATCATAGTTGGCGTAAATATTGGGAACCTGTTTGAGGCCATAGCGCGACTAAGAGATTTTCAACATGCAAAGTTTGCAATGACACTTCATGCGATAGAAGGAAATTATTTCAATGATATGAAGGAATATAAGTCAGTTATTGACGGGGTGATTACTACAAATAGATTGTCAGAGATAATGACACAGAGCTTAGGTGAGATTGATCAGAGTCGGGTATTTTATGCACCGTACGGAATAGATCAGAAGCAACATCGATTCAAAGAGAGTTTAGAGCCAGGAATAACAAGGATTGCGTGGGTCGGAAGACTTGATAAGAAACAGAAAAGGGTAGATGATTTAAAACAGATTGTAAGTCACCTTGACAAAGCAGGGATAAGATATCAATTATCAATTGCAGGAGATGGTCCAGCAAGAGATGAAATACTACAAGATTTATCAGAAGGATTAAGCAATGGGAACGTAAGGTTTTATGGGATGATCAACAAGGAAGAGCTATCAGTCTTCTATAGCGCGAATGACATACTTTTAATAACATCTGAGTGGGAAACGGGTCCAATTGTTGCATGGGAAGCCATAAATGCTGGCTTAACTATAGTCAGCTCCAGATATATTGGTTCAAAAGCAGAAAAGACATTGATAGATAACGAGACCGCTCTATTATTTGATGTTGGAGACGCCGAAGGTGCAGCCAAAAATATCGTAACTCTATCAGATAAGAAGATAGGTAGTAGACTTCAGGCTAATGCACAACAGATTGTAAATCTGAAGTACTCAAGTGAAGCATCATTAAATGCATGGGAAAGTGCATTTGAGCAAATCATGACTGCCGAAAAGCAAGTAAATGCTGAGACAAAGAATCAGATGATCAACAAGAATCATACTGGTAGACTGGAAAGGTATATTGGGACAGAGCGCAGTGAAATCATCCGAGCGATCTTGCCACAAAGATTGGCCAAGGATGCTGGCAGCGAATGGCCTCATTCTTTACAAGGCATCAATGATCAAAGCTGGGTTTTAGAGTATGCAAGAGAGATTGAACAAAGTCTTTAAAGCATGGAGCGTATTAGTCCAAGACTGGTTAAAGTATGAGATAAGTAGAGATAGTCTGAGATATTTAAGGATAAAGAATAGGATGGAGAAATTGTCAGCAGGTCCAATATCAAACAGTTATGCATGCCTATGGCCCTATACATCAAGGCTTAAGGTAATAGAAGAATGGCCGTATATTGGAAACTATTTATTAAGGAGGGTCGTAAGAGATAATGAATTTAAGTTTGCAGATTATAGGGACACAAGTGATACTAGTGATATTAGCATCATAATAGGTCATCGTGGGCTGGAAAGGATAGACTTATTATTAACGACAATAAAGTCATTAGCAGCCCAAAGAGAAGCTAGGATTGAATGTATAGTAGTAGAGCAAGATAGTATCATTAGAATACAGAGTTACCTGCCGGAATGGGTAAGATATATCTTTCAGAGAACGGATGGGGGTAAGGGAAACTATAATAGGTCTGCTGCATTTAATCTTGGAGCTAGAAGTGCACAGGGGGGAGTGTTGTTATTGCATGACAATGACATGATTGTTCCAACAAGTTATTGCTATGATATTCTGAAGTTAATAGAGGAAGGCTATCAAGCATTGAATACGAAACGATTTGTATTCTATCTGAGTGAAGAAGACACCAAGAGAGTACAGACTTCATTAGAGAGCATAAATTCATCTGTACCATTGTATATTGTTCAGAATTTAGAAGCGGGAGGCAGTATGGCCATTACGAAGGAAGCCTACTTTGATATTGGAGGTATGGACGAAGATTTTGTTGGCTGGGGAGGAGAAGATAATGAGTTTTGGAGGCGTTGCTCTCACTTAAAACGATGGATATGGGGTTTCACTCCCATCATCCACTTATGGCATGAAAGCCAGCCCCTAAAAAGAAATACGAAGAATGAGAATGTAGAACGGGCTAGAATGCTGGAGAATGTTACGATTGAAGATAGAATCAGAGAACTAAGAGAAAGAAATCAGTTCATTATAGAAAACAAGGGATTGATATAAGATGATCAAGAAAGGACTCGTTTCTATAATTATTCCTGTGTACAATCGTCCAAATTTGGTACGTGAGGCGATAATGTGCTGCTTGCTTCAGTCATATGAGAATATTGAAGTTATAATTGTAGATGATGGGTCAACTGATCAGACACAGCTGATCTTAGAAGAGTTAGAAAAGAAATGGAGAAAAAGCTTAGTGATACGCGTCCAAGAGAATTCTGGTCCCGGTATAGCAAGACAAAACGGAACAGAGATGGCAGAAGGGGAGTTTATTCAGTATTTAGACAGTGATGACGTATTATTGGAAGATAAGTTGAGTCTGCAAGTAGACAAGTTAAGTGAAGAAACCAATAGTGATATTTGCTATATGATAAGCTATCAGGCTGATTATGCATATAAGCCACCATTAGTGATAGGACCGATGAGATCATCTGGTGGTAAGAAGGAGAGTTTATTCCCGCAGCTTTTAAATGAAAGATGGTGGACAACTAGCAGTCCATTATATCGAAGGAGCTTAATAAGAAGGATGGACTCTTGGTCGTGTCTTAAGAATGAGGAAGACTGGGTATTTGATGCACATGCAGGCTCTTTACATACGAAAGTGTGTTGGGTTGAGCAGGAAGGTTCCATCAGACGGGTAAACATAAGCTCAGACCACCTAAGCCGTGATGGCTACATAGATAAGGGAAAACTAAGGGATAGAATCTACGCAAAAGCAGTTATCTACTCTTGTGCTAAACATTATGGATTAAGATCTCAAGATAAGGAAATGAAAACATTTTCAAGAGAATGTTTCTTTCTAGCAAGACAGACGGCTATTTGTGGAATGGGTGAAGAGACGGAAAGCATTTTTAGGCTTGCAAAGCAGTCAGGGGGAAGATTTTCATTTTTAAAGCCAAGTTTAGTTTTTTTCCAATTGATGGGACAGTTACTAGGCTGGAATAATAGTGCCAGAATATTAAGAAGGTTAAAGGGTAAGATGTAAGTAAAGTGTTTGCAAAGTGTCATTGCCAACAATCTCTGTAGTAATGGGCGTAAAGAATGCAGGGAGTAGAATTAGAGAAACAGTAAACTCTGTTTTAAGTCAGAAAGGGGTTGAACTTGAATTTATTATTATTAATGATGGTTCCACAGATGGAACAGAGAAGGTCATACAAGAATTCGCTGATAAAGATTCACGGGTTAAGATGCATTCTCGTGAGAATAAAGGCCTTACGATGTCACTGATTGAGGGTTGTCGAATCGCCAAAGGAGAGTTTATTGCAAGACAAGATGCGAATGATATTTCGCTCCCTGGAAGACTTAAATCTCAGATAGATGCGTTAAATGAACATCAAGAAGCTAGCTTTTGTTCCACATATGTGAGACATGTAACAAAAGAGGGGATTGAAGCATTGATAACTGCACAAGAAGGGATAATACACGGATCAGTCATGATGCGCAAAGCTGCATATCGGCAGGCAGGTGGGTACAGAAAACAGTTTTATTATGCTCAGGACATCGATTTATGGAGCCGTTTATTAGAATATGGGAACCACATCGCAATTCCGAAAGTTTATTATGAAGGGTTGCTATTTTCCACCTCAATTAGTGGAACAAAGAGTAAGGAGCAGAGGAAGTTTCTAAACATCATCAAAAAAGCTTCAAGGGCAAGAAGTGAGAAGAAGAATGAGGCCATATATCTGGCTAAAGCAGATATACTATCCAATGAATGTAGGAATGCAAAGATAAATCCTTTGGCGTATTCTAATGGTGCTTACTTTATTGGTTCGTGCTTAGTTGAACATAATCCATCCTTGGCAAAACAATATTTTCTTGAGGCTATTGAATTGAATCACTTTCATTTACGATCTCGGTTAAGACTCGCTAGGCTAAAATGATCAACACATATCCCACATATTCCAAATCAAGGATTTTATGCTTGACCATGGGGGAAGAAGGCGGTGAAAATACAATCTTATTAATATTTATAAATAGACTGCGATGAAAGTCCTCCATATTATTCCTTCTATTAGTCCACTACGGGGGGGGCCAAGTCAAGCTGTTATCGAAATGGTAAGAGCCATAAGGAGAGAAGGGATAGATGCCTGCATTGTGACAACGCAAGACAATGGAGTGTACAGGAATCCAGACTTGCCAACTGGCAAATGGATCCTTTATGAAAATGTGCCTATCTTATTGCATTCCTGCATAGATTCAAAAATACGGGCTGTTCGAGAATATCTGATTTCACCGACATTCACACAGTGGTTGATCAGAAATATTGACCAATATGATCTCATTCATTTCCATGCAATTTTTTCATTTCCTTCTACAATTGGAATGGCTATCGCAAGACTAAGAAGAGTACCCTATATTGTGCGAACAATTGGACAACTTAGTCCCTGGAGCTTAAAACAAGGATTCATAAGGAAGAAATTCATGATAGAAATGATTGAAGGAGCCAATCTTAAGCATGCAAATGCAATTCATGTAACAAGTAACTATGAACTAAGGGATTTGGAATTACTAGGGCTAGATTCTCACGGATTTACATTGGGCTTAGGGGTTAGTTTACCTTACCAATCTGTCAATACAGCTAATGACCCCGATCAATTGGACAAGAAAGTATCATTCTTATATTTATCTCGAATTCATCCAAAGAAACAGATTGAGCTTTTATTTGAGGCATTAAATATCTTAAAGATCAAATTGCACGAGGAGAACTGGGAATTAGCACTAGCAGGGACAGGGGAGGCAGATTACCTAGATAGGCTAAAGAAAGAAGCAAAAACTCTCTCTATTGATGGACATCTTGTCTGGCATGGGCACGTCACCGGAGGGGAAAAACTGGACTTAATGAAGCAGTCTGATTGGTTTGTGCTAACATCTGCGAGTGAAAACTTTGGCATCTCAGTTGTCGAAGCGATGGCAGCTTCAATTCCTGTGATCATTACTGAAGGTGTGGGTATTTCCGATAAAGTGCTTCAATACTCAGCTGGTTATATTTGCCGAGAAAATCCTGAAGAGATAGCTGAGGTATTGAAAAAAGCAATCCAGGGCTTTAACATAGTAGAGATGAGAACAGCAGCCCGGAGATTAGTAGAAGAAAAGTTTTCTTGGGACTATATAGGGAAATCACTAACCAACTTTTACTCAGAACTCGTTTAATCATTTATTAACTAAAATGATTCTCTTTGCCATTATTTTAATCGCAACAGCATTTCTTGTTAGTACAGAATATGGTTGGAGAGGCGCACTCCTCTATACAGTAGCGGTGGGCTTCCTACAGGATCCCATCCGAAAGATAGCTGTAGGATCCACCTATTATGGAGGGCTTGCTTTCGCTTGCTTCCTAATTACCTTTATAGCACTGAAGAATGTTAATCGGTATTGGTATGCAACATATTTATTCTGGACGAATCAGAAACTAATCACACTCTTGCCGATGTTTTACTATTTAATTGGATTTCAAGCTTTAAATTCATTCGCAAGAATAGGAGATATTAGACTAAGTATCATTGGAATGCTTTTTTACACCTTACCATTACTAGCATTGTGGGTCGGATTTCATCTTGGCAAGAATCAACTATTATTGAGAGAGTTTTTAACAGTATACGTAGTCTTTTGCTCTCTGTGTGCAATTAGTGTATTACTAGATGCTCAAGGAGTACAAAATCCTCTCTTCAACGAAGTTGGTAAAGGACTTGATATTACTGGAATTGGCGAGGGTAATTCCGGTCTATGGAGAACTTCAGAGATCGCAGGGTGGCATTTAGCAGCTGGTGCTTGTTTTTCATTCATCTTAGGGATGACATCTAAGAATAGTTTTAATCAGAATACTTGGTTTTTCTTGACAATAGGCTTAACGTTTTTAACAACTACAACAGGTCGAAGGAAGGCTTTGGGAATTGTCATTGTTTTCATAGCACTTTTTCTTCTGTACTATTCTTTTTCATCCCAGAAAAGCAAGATATTTCGGATAGTTAGTAGTATTTTCTTGGTGATTATACTTTCAGTTAGTTCTTATGGGCTTATATTCAATGAATCTTCTCAACAGGATTTAGGCAAATATGAAGAAAGAACTGCCACCTTAACACTAGATGAATCACAGAATAGATTTAATTCAGGGATCCAGAGATTAATGAGGGGGATAGAGATTGCTGGACCTTTTGGATTTGGAGTTGGTGCAGGAACCAATACTGGTAACACCGGTATCAGTACATCATCCTTAGGTCAACAGAGTCTTGGGTATGTAGCAGAAGGTGGAGGAGGGAGAATAGTTGCTGAACTTGGTTATTTAGGTGCAATATTCTTTCTCTACATTATTATTCAGCTTAGCTTACTTTACTATAGGAATTTTAAATTAGGCTTGGTTGAAGTTCCACCTGATCAGTTTAACATTCTTGTTGGTTTGTTATTTTTTGTTATTGCTAATGCTGTTTCTTTTTTTCAAGCAGCTCAACTTTATAGCGATTTATTTGTACTCATTATCCTCGGCATCTCTTTTGGTTGCTTCTTAGCAGTTCCAATCCTTGCATCACAATTCAACAGGACAAAAAACTCACTAGTAAGATAATGGATAAAAGAATATCATGCTTAGTCATATCATTCAATGAAGAGTCTAATATCATTCGTTTACTAGAGTCTTTGAAGCGATTTTCGGATGTCTTAGTTATCGACAGTGGCAGCAGTGATAAAACAATTGAGATTGTCTCCGCTTACCAGAATTCCAGGATTCATTATAGGAGGTTTGATACATTTGCAAATCAATGCAACTTTGGTCTTCAGTTGTTAAAGACCGAGTGGGTCCTAAGTCTTGATGCAGACTATATTCTTACCAAAGAACTTGAAGACGAGATCAGTTTTATGTTATTAGATAATCCTTCTCAAACTTCCTTACCATATGATGCCTACTATATACCTTTTAGATATTGTATAAATGGTAAAGCCATAAGATCTGGTCTTTTACCTCCAAGGGTTTGCTTATATCGAAGGAAACTTGCTAGGTATATTGATATTGGGCATGCTCACAAAGTCTGTATTGAAGGGAAGGTAGGGAGAGTGAAATCAAGTTTATTGCATGACGATAGGAAATCATCATGGATATGGCTTAAGAATCAAAAACGCTATCAGTCAATAGAAGCAAGCATGCTAATGAATACCCCAACGTCACTTTTGCCAGCTCAGGATAAATTGAGAAAGCATACATGTTTTGCACCATTTATTGTGTTTTTTATCTGTCTAGTTATGAGGGGGGGAATATTAGATGGAAAGGAAGGTTTAATCTATGCTTTCCAGCGGCTAGTAGCAGAGAGTCTACTTTTCCTTGAACTCCACATTGAAAATGGTCAGGTGCAGGAGTAGGTGGGTCAGTTCCTAATTCAGCCCTTCCTGGCTGTCTAGGAGAGGGTAGGTCTTATAATTGGTATTCATGAATGTTTCTAAAGTCCATGCCTTCAGTGCTTATCACAGGTGGTGCAGGTTTTATTGGGGTCAACACTGCCATACAATTCCTAAAGGCTGGCTGGAGAGTTACGATATTAGATAACTTATCACGGAAAGGTACAGAAAATAATCTGCACTGGCTTCAGAGCGAGCATCAAGATGTTCCATTCCATAAAGTAGACATCCGTGACAATGAAAAGTTATCTTCCGTAGTTAAGGCTACACGTCCAGATATGATCATACATCTTGCGGCACAAGTTGCGGTTACCACCTCTTATATAGACCCCAGAGAAGACTTTGAGATAAATGCGTTGGGAAGCTTTAATGTCATGGAGGCTGTCAGGTTGTACTCACCTGAAACATTTGTATTATATGCCTCAACAAACAAAGTCTATGGTGGAATGGAATCAATCCCAGTTATTCTCGGAGAAGACGGGTACAAGTTCACGAAACTGCCAAATGGGGTAAGCGAAGAACAACCTCTTGATTTTCATTCTCCCTATGGATGTTCAAAAGGCGTAGCCGATCAATACACAATTGATTATGCAAGAATTTATGGGTTAAGCACATGCACATTCCGCCAGTCGTGTATCTACGGAATTCGGCAATTTGGTATCGAGGATCAGGGATGGGTTGCCTGGTTTAGCATAGCAGCAATGCTGGGAAAGAAAATCACCCTATATGGAGACGGGTGGCAAACCCGAGATGTATTAAATGTTCAGGACTTGGCTCAGGCTTACAATTCAGCTTGGGTGAATAGGGATAGAGTAAGTGGTCATGCTTTTAACATTGGCGGTGGTCCTAGCAATACGCTTTGTTTACGAGATCTCCTTTCATTTCTTGAACGAGAATTAAGCGTCACCATTTCCCCCGAATATGGAGAATCTAGGCCAGGTGATCAACCGGTCTTTATTTGTGATGTCTCTAAAGCAAAAGAGCTTCTGAATTGGGAGCCAAAGATTAATGTAGATAGAGGGGTTAAGGAACTAATCCAATGGGTGAGTGAAAATAGGGAATTATTTTCAGAAACAGTTAAATGAATCAGTGTAATAGTTCCACAGATCATTTAAAGGCTCTTATAACTACTATCGAACCAATCGATGGTGGAGTGCCGTCAATGACTAAATGGTTGTGTACAATGCTTGAAGAACATCATATTTCAGCGACCTTGGCATGGTATGCACCTTGGCGCAACTACCCCAAACTGTCTGTTCCAATCTATAGAACAGGTTCACGTACTCCAGGAGAAATTAGAGGTAGGGCACTAAACAACTATCCCAGTTATGGCTTTGGAGCTTGGTATCCAGAATTTGAGTTCACTCACTATCTACCAAGTGAAGCATGGAAGAATTTAATCAAAAGTAATCAATTGCATTTTGTGGTATCAGGCAATACTTTAGCTGCAACTCCATATGTCTACTTAAATGTTCCATTTGTGTCGTGGATTGCTACCCCTTGGGAGGCCGATCGTAAGAACAGAATCCTTACTTTTAGTAAAAAGAGAAAGTTCCTAGATTCAATCATTAATAAACCCGTTTTGAGATTCCTTGAACGAAAGATACTTAGAAGTCCACAGGGAACAACCCTTGCGTTAAGTAGCTATACATCAAAAGAACTTCAGAAGATATCCAAACGAGAAGTTGGTGATGTCATGCTTATGCCTGTAGATATAGAGATATTTACTCGAGATCCCTTAAAGACAGTTCAATGGAGGATAGGTTTTTCCGGGAGATATTGTGATCCACGAAAGAATATAGACCTCTTACTTAAGGGAGCGCAAATAGTTTTAAGCAAAGGATATGATCTTGAGATTGTATTAGTTGGGGACAAGGATTCTAGGATTATGGAGGAAAAACTGGAAACTTATGGATTGAGTTCATATGTTAGTTGCTATCAACATATGAATCCACGAGAATTATCTTTTCTACTTCAAACTCTTGACATTTTCGTGATCCCATCACATCAAGAAGGCCTCTGCATTTCAGCACTGGAAGCTATGGCTTGTGGAATTCCAGTCATCAGCACCCGCTGCGGAGGTCCTGAAGAATATGTCATACCATTAAAAACTGGATACCTAGTGGATTTTCGCCCTGAATCACTAGCCTCCGCCATATTGGAAATAGGTTCTGACCGTGAATTACGATCTCAGTTGTCAGAGAGGTGCCGCAAATGGGTTGAAGAGAACGCCTCAAAAGATTCATCGCGTAGAATTTTTAAAAAACACTTATATGATTTAGCCAAAAGAAATCGAGTTGATCATTTACTTGAGCGGGATACGCTATGATTATAATATAATATTGTAGAATCTTTGCGTTACAGATGATTTCTTAAACACCATTAAGCCATGACTTTTATTTTAGGGATTAATGCTTTTCACGCTGATGCATCAGCTGCCTTGATTAAAGACGGGAATATCATTGGAGCAGTTGAAGAAGAGCGGTTTAGAAGAATTAAGCATTGGGCTGGATTTCCTAGCCAAGCAATTAGGTGGTGCTTGGATGAAGCAAATATTAATATCGGAGATGTAGATCACATTTCAATTAATACCCAGCCGAATGCGCACAAACTAAGACGTATGTTATATGTCATGCAGACACTACCTAATCCGCGTTTTTTGATAAGAAGATGGAAGAATAAGAAAGAAAGAAATGATCTACATCAACAGTTAAGCCTTTCATTCCCAGAAGCTAAAATCAATGCACAGTTGCACTTTATTGAACACCATCTTTCACATTTGGCATCTGCATTTTACGCATCACCATTTTTAGAATCCTCAATCATATCTATTGATGGATTTGGTGATTTTGCAAGTGCTGCATGGGGGCACGGCAGCAAGACCCAGATCAGGGTCGATGGGCATGTGTTTTTCCCTCATTCACTTGGAGCGTTTTATACGGCAATTACCCAGTACCTTGGATTTCCAAATTATGGAGATGAATATAAGGTAATGGGACTCGCACCTTACGGCAAGCCACATTACTTGAAGGAAATGCGGCAAATCGTAAAGGTCAGGGAAGATGGTACTTATGAGCTAAATCTTAACTTTTTTCAACATAGTGGCAAAAAAGATCTTGATCATCAATGGAGTTCCGGTACCCCCAGTGTTGGTAGACATTGGAGCGAAAGGCTTGAGAGCCTATTAGGCCCAGCGAGAAAGCCTGATGAGAAACTCGAACAAAAACATATGGATATAGCAATGTCAACTCAAGCCATGTATGAAGAGGCCTTCTTCGCGCTGCTCAACTCAATCTACAGACGGGATAAGTCTCGGAATCTCTGTGTAGCCGGTGGTTGTGGAGCCAACTCTGTGGCGAATGGGAAGATCACCGCGAATACAGATTTTGAGAATGTCTACGTCCAGGCAGCAGCTGGGGATGCAGGAGGTGCACTTGGTGCAGCCTTAGAGGTATGGCATCAACTGGGCAGAGGGAGATGCGCACCGATGCTCAATGCATACCTAGGGTGTAAATCCACTACTAATCAGATAAGGAATATACTTGAACTATCTGATATACGTCAGAGACTTGAAACGGAGAATTGTTCTATAGAAGAATTGAGCGATAGTTCAATCTATGACAAAGTATCTGACGCTTTGATTCGAGGTGAAGTTGTTGGTTGGTTTGAAGGAAGAATGGAATGGGGACCACGTGCTCTTGGACATCGATCAATCTTGGGCGATCCAAGAAGACACGACATGAAAGACATACTGAACCTGAAGATCAAACGTAGGGAATCATTTCGACCATTCGCTCCTTCGGTTCTCAAAGAGGCAGCAAAGGATTGGTTTATGTGTGATAGTGAAGTGCCCTTTATGATGCAGGTTTTTTCCATCAAGGAAGATAAAAGAACATTAATTCCTGCAGTGACTCATGTAGACGGGAGTGGAAGGCTACAGACCGTTTCTAAAGAACAGAATGGACGATACTATGAATTAATTAATTGTTTTTATCAAAAGACAGGTGTGCCCATGATTCTGAATACGTCATTCAATGAGAATGAACCAATCGTATGCAAGCCTGAGGAAGCTCTTGACTGTTTCCTAAGAACAAAGATGGATGTGTTAGTAGTTGAAGATATATTGATCCGAAGAAAGTAATGTTTTCTATTTTAGTGGTAGTTCCAACCCTCAATTCTTTTCATCTACTCCCTACACTTGTCAAATCATTGCAAGAGCAGTCTTTTAGTGATTGGCGTGTATTATTCATTGATGGGCAAAGTAGTCAGATTCATAGGGAATGGCTTCACGATCAATGCGAAAAGGATCCGCGCTTTGATTGGGAAGAACAGATAATCAGCGATAAAGGTATCTTTGCAGCTATGAACCAAGGATTCAAGCACGCTGCAGAAGAAGATTGGGTGTTATTCTGGGGAAGTGATGATATGGCTACAGATAAGAATGTCTTCAAAAGAGTAGAGCAGAACCTTATAAGCATGGGCATACAGCCAGACCTATACATATGCAGTGGCAGATACTACTCAACGAATCATCTACTGGAAGACGACAGTACACTAAGAATGCAGAGGTTCAGTAGATTTACATCACGGAAGACATTTCGTGAATCCTTGTTTTGGGGATCAACACCACCTCACCAAGCCACCTTTTTTGGGCCAGGAGCAAGAAGACTACTGAATAGTTATGATGAAGGCTTTAGATTAACCGGGGACTTAGATTACTTCTTACGTTTGTCTAGCCTGGACGGTATACGAATTTTTGTAGACAATATTGTTTTAGTTTTGATGGGCAACTCAGGAGTGAGCGCAAGAGAAAGTAAGAGAAGAATCAATGAAGTTATATCTTCCTATAAGAAGGCTTTTGGTTATCTATGGTTTTTCCCATTCCTATTGAGGTACTTACAGCGCCTTTGGAGCATTTCAACTAAGGCATGACATACACTATCTTTGGGTGCAATAATCCTAGTGGAGCGTACTTTAGAGAATTCGTCTCTAGCTCATCTGTGGAGATTTGGGGGAGGAAGGAACCTGAAGATAGAAACGCTAATTATATCTACTGTGATCTTACATTGCCGCCAGAACATCCTATCAATGATATAAGAGGTGTACTAGTTAGTTTTGCACCGATATGGTTGTTGTCTGAGTTTCTCTCTAGAGTTTCAATAGAACAGCCCGACAGTTTGAAGAATTTGACCGGCGTCATTGCTGTTTCATCCTCATCTTATCTGACTAAGCAATTTGCTTTTTCTAGCTATGATAAGAGTCTAGCAAGATCTCTAAGCAAGGCACATGCAACCATAGTCGATGTGTGTCAGGCTTTAAAGATACATTGTCAGATACTTGCTCCCACTCTGGTGTATGGAATGAAAAATAAATTTAAAGATCGGAACGTAAGTCAGCTTATTAGAATTATGCGTTGTTTTCCATGTATCTTCTTACCAAGAACGACAGGATTAAGGCAGCCCATCCATGCTAGTCAGTTAGCTCATGTTGCTCACGAGATGGCAGACAAAATGTTAAATGGTACTTGGGAAGGTGGCAACTCTTTAATATTAACGCTTGGTGGAGATGAAATCATGAGTTACTCTCACATGCTAACAAGGATTCAGAAGTCACTACCAAACAACGATGCTGGTCGAAGATGTCGAATAATAGAGATTCCGGACAGAGTTTTTTTAGTTATCTTCGCTCCATTGCTGCCGATAAACACAACACTATTTGAAGCAGTAATGAGGATAAAGAGTAATTTGGCTGGTTTTTCTGAAGCTAGCGATTTATTGCAAGAAAAACCAAAGGCATTTCCAATTCTACCCCTCTCACTTTGAGATGATGATCAGATTCATGCCGAGTATCTTTATTTTGTCAGCAACAATAAGCTGGTTGTTGACTAGTTGTCTTATTCCCTTCTTGAAGAGTGGCTTCATGGATAATCCAAATCATAGGAGCTCTCACATAAGGGCTACTCCAAGAGGGGGAGGTATTGCATTTGTTTTGGTTGGAACACTATTGAACTTTGTATATGAGACCGGTCCATCAAGGTGGATTCCTGTTGCTTGCCTACCTCTAGCACTTGTTGGTTTGGTAGACGATTTCAGGGAATTACCGGCAGTTTTGCGATACGTGGTTCAGTTTGTAACTGCCATTATTCTTGTTGGCTTAGCAGATCGACCTATGTCCATCTGGTTATCAATTGTTTCTGTCCTACTGATTACGGCGATCATAAATTTTACAAACTTCATGGATGGTCTTGATGGGCTTGTTGCTGGGTGTGGGGTGCTTTTAATGGCATCAACATCCTCTTGGGCGATCTCAGGAGCAATTTTTGGCTTTTTAATTTGGAATTGGGCACCAGCAAAAGTGTTTATGGGTGATATTGGCAGTACATACATTGGAGCCGTTTTCGGGGGAATGCTTATACATATTCGTTCTGATCACGATGCATTGTCCATACTCCTTATTGGTTTTCCACTATTTGCAGATGCCTTCATTTGCGTGATCCGTCGATTTGTGAATGGAGAGAATATTTTCGAGGCTCATCGAAAGCATCTATTCCAAAGGCTCCAACAGGCTGGTTGGTCTCATCAACATGTGGCCACTCTGTACACTAGTGCAGTAGGGGTCCTTCTATTAAGTTACACTATTGGGGGGTTTGCTGTTCTTATCATTTCCATTCTTACTGAATCCGTCATTGCATGTTATTTAGAAAGAAATGTAGCTACAGAATTCTAATGACTAGATCTTGTGCTATGATGTAACAAACTTTATTTTTGTAAGAATCAGAACATTTTCTCGTGGAAACATCCCCCAAAAAACCAGTTTTTATGACATTTGACTGGCTAAATCGTCATCATATCTCCCATCCCTTCCTAAACATCGTTGGCAGGAGACTTCTGCTTCTTAGCCTAGATGGCATTTTAATCGTTATTGCTTTTTATGGGGCTATTGCTTTAAGACTGAATAATCCCGTAGACATTGGCATATTCCTAACAAAACAAAAAGCATTGCTTCCAGCAGCAATTTTTAGTGGTTTAGGTGTTTTATGGTTATCGGGCTGGTATAGGGGTCTAACTAGATATACAGGGAGTTATTCCCTTTATGGTCTGATTCCAAGAAGTTTCTTGATGGTATTATTATTACTATTTATTAGCACCCGTTTTTACGCAATCAGCCCTCCCAGATCGTACTGGGTTCTTTATTGGCTATTATTTACAGGCGGAGCTATCACTATGAGGATAATCATGCGCGATTTACTTTTACACCAAATCGATACCAGAAGTTCAAGCCTTAATCAAGATGAAGCGCTGCCTAGTAACCCAACTTTGATCTATGGGGCAGGTTCATCTGGATTGACACTGCTAATGGCATTGAGGAATGATTCACGGTTTAAAGTTATTGGCTATCTCGATGATGACCCTGTACTACATGGGCGTACCCTCCAAAATCAGATTATATACTCACCTGATAAGCTTCCAACACTAATTAATAAGTTCTCTATCAGTCAGGTTCTTTTGGCAATGCCTTCAATACCAAGACATCGAAAACGCTATCTTGTTGACAATCTAACTCATCATGGAATATCTGTACTTTCCATTCCGTCTCTCGGACAATTAGCTAGCGGTTCAAGGACCGTAAGTGATTTAAAGAATGTGTCCATTGAAGATTTACTGGGGAGAGAACCTTCTAATCCTCTTGACAACTTACTGGAATCAAGCGTGAGCGGTAAGGTGGTTCTCGTCACTGGGGCTGGAGGATCAATTGGTAGCGAACTCTGTAGACAAATATCTCAGCTTGGCGTTCAACATCTTGTCATTCTTGAGCTCAATGAATATGCTTTGTATTGTATTAGCAAGGAATTGAGTGCATTACGTCCTGAGATAAAGATAACTTGCCTATTGGGAAATGTGATGGATAAGGGGTTTGTAGCGAACATTTGTGGTAAGTTGGAAGTCAACACAATTTTTCATGCTGCTGCTTACAAGCACGTTCCGCTTGTCGAGGAGAATATATGTGCAGGAGTTTCAAATAACATCAAAGGTACTCTTTCAGTTATTCAGGCAGCGAAGGAGAATAAAATTGAACGCTTGATGTTAATTTCAACAGACAAAGCGGTTAGACCTACAAATGTTATGGGTGCAAGTAAACGAATTTGTGAGTTGCTTATTCAATCTGCAGCAGAAGAGCACAGCTCATCTGGTCCAATATTTTCTATGGTAAGGTTTGGGAACGTACTTGGATCTTCAGGTTCCGTGATCCCTCTCTTCCATGAACAAATCGAAAAGGGTGGTCCAGTTACCGTCACTCATCCAGCCGTAACTAGATACTTTATGACTATTCCAGAAGCTGTCCAACTGGTTCTCCAATCAACTGGAATGGCCGTGGGTGGGGATGTTTTTCTTCTGGACATGGGCGAGCCAGTAAGAATCGCTGATCTAGCTAGACAGATGATTGAGTTGTCAGGTCTACGAGTTAAAGATCGGACGACTCCTGATGGTGATATTTCTATTGAATTTACAGGTCTTAGACCCGGAGAAAAGCTTTACGAAGAGCTCTTGATCAGTGCGCATGATCAGCCTACAGAGCACCCTCTCATCAGACGAGCCAGAGAACCCAAAGGAGATAATATAGATCTAGACTTGATCATCAAAAAAATGGTTAATGCTTTAGACAATTGGGATGAGATTAAAACATATTCGCTGATTCGGGAACTCGTACCTGAGTTTAGGAACGAACAGAAGCTATGAATAAGGTCGTATTAAATTTGGCTTTGCTCAAAGACTTCCATCCAAAGTCTTTATTTGCTTACTTACTAAGCAAGATCCCCCCTCCAACATCTCGCAATCTGTGGTTAACACTCTCAGCTTTAGTTGCACTTCAAAGTCTCATTGTTTTTACTAACACGCAAATAACCGGAAATGCCATAACAGCTCTTATTGTCTGGGGTGGGGCACTTATTTGTATTGAAGATCTAATTGAAGATATGCGACCCAATCCATCAAGGGTAAGCCTTGGATTAGGAGGAGCCTTGATTTTATACACCTTGTATAGAACATCTCAGGTCAATAGTTCTGATTCCTTTCTATACCTGCTAGTTCCCATCGCAGGATTAGGCCTAATTCTTCTGGCTAATCCGATTATAAATATCTGGCAATATAGAGATGCTCTCTTGACCCTATCTTTATTGCCTTTATTCTTGCTTATACAAGTCATTGTCACCACCTACGTCACGAATGATCTTTCAATCTTAACCGCTAAATTCGTTATGCTATGGCTTGGGTTATTGGGTATAGCGCCAACACGTCTCGAAGGGAATACAGTCTTCGTGAATGGTGGTGCGGTACAAGTTATGCATGAATGCAACGGACTAGAAATGATCATGCAGATTTTTATTACTGCTGTTATATTTCTTTTGGCTTTTCCACTACGTTCCAGATTGGGTCGTATAGTGATTATCAGTCTAGCCCCTTTTATAGGTTTTATTGTTAACTCATTTCGGATCGCATTGCTTGCGGTCTTTACAGGATTGAATTCAGACGTTGGTAAGTCAATGTTTGACTTTTTTCATGAGCAAGCTGGTTCACTAATTTTTTCAGGTATAGCTGTTTTTATTCTTGGATATCTTTATCTTACAATCCTCAACCGTGAGCTCCCACCCATATTGGATGATGAAGCATGAATCAAGAATGCAGACGCCCCTATCTTCTTTTCATCGTCCTAGCTCTTTTAGCGTCCTCTTACTCTTTTTTTAAAACCGGGATCAGCTCACCTGTATATCCACCGCTATTAACCTCAAAACTTCTTGCCTTAGATTCGATAGAGCCTCCTATTTCATCTTCATCTAAGCTGTTGGAGAAGGATACTTCAGATCGAATGTTGTCACCCATTCATCAATATACTTTCCGAGACGGTTCGAAGTTATTAGCTGTAATGGTTAGAATCAGAAAGAGAGATGACTTTAAGATTGAGACCTATGGATTGCTGACGAAAGGAATCGATCCAATATATATAGAGTCTCCCTCCTTTAATAATACAGTTCCCTACTCCATGTTAGGTCTAATTGATGGGAAGGAAGCACTGCAAACATGTGTCATTCCTGGAACGACTAAATTAGATCAAGTCAATGTTCAGTTATTCCCATTACTGTCCCAAGCTGATAGACTTACTGGTAGTAGTCAGTCCTTAGCTTCTAAGCTTCTGGGTACAGATGATCGATCTGATTACTCATGTCTTGTACTCACATACCATCCAAAATCAGTTAAGAAAGCATCCGAAGCTTGGACTTCCATAATCGAGAATGTACAGATTGCCTTATCCAGTGGAAATGACTTATAATTTTCTTGATTGATTTCTTAAAGTCTACATCATCTATTTTCAATGTTTTCCAAGTTCTTTAACAGAAAAAAACCAGCAGCTTCGTTAGATCAGTCTGTTTTTCAACAAAAAGATTCCAAGGGTTCTGATCCCCCATTGATTTATAGTTGGATTATAACAAATAAACTTGCTATTGGTCCAATGCCAAGAACGAAATCACATTGGAAACAACTAGAATATGATGGTTTTCAAAATCGATTTAGTTGCTGCTATCCTAATGAGCATATCTTTGCTCCTATTCCAGATCATTGGAATAGCAGAGAGGTTTCCCTGCCAGATCATAGAGAGCAGACACATCTTGAAAAGGCCACGCTCATCTTAGCTTTACAACAAGCAGAGGATATGATATTAATGAATTCGGAGCCTGTATATCTTCACTGCTTTGCTGGACAAGAGCGCTCGGCTTTGATAGCAATAGGTTTAGTTAGCATACTTGAAAAAAAAGATTTATTTGATAGTATAGCTTTTGTTAGACAGTGCCACAAAAGAGCAAAACCATTGTATGGACAACTTGACCTGTTAGAGCAAGTTTTAAAAGAGGGTTATCAATCTAATCTTGACTGAATCACGTTAGATGCATGGATCAGATTAAATGTTAGGATTGGTTATTTTTATCAGGATTTAACTTCTCAGCTACTTTGGTAGAGTCGTCAATATCAGAGACCCCTTGTTGAAGATATCTATTTCCAAAATATGAGTCTTTTGCTTTTTTAAAATATCCGTTTAGCCCCTGATTTTTATAGCTGTCAGAATAAGAATATCCATAATGATAGTAGTAACCATATTCATATCCGTAATCATTTAGATTTGTGGGGAAGGAGACCTGGTTACAGATCATTCCTAACACATCCACACCAGTAGCTTTGATTCGACGAACAGCTTGAGGTGCAATTCGTCTTGAGACCTTACCAAGCCCCACTAAGAAGAGAATCCCATCTAACTTTTCTCCTAGGAGAATTGGATCGGCGAGCATCAAACATGGAGGTGTATCAAAAAGAACTATATCATAATCTGTTGAATTTCTGATCGTTTCAATAACATCTTGACAACGTGATGAATTAAGGAGTTTTGCAGGATCAGGTGGTTTAGGACCTGAAGAGATAAAGTCGAAGTTCTCTTGCACTCTTACAATCAGAGATTGTAAATCAGATTTAGAATCCGTCAGGAGTGTGGAGAATCCATCTTCCCCAGATGCAATGCCAAGATATTTTGCCTGAGTTGGTAATCTCATATCGGCGTCCACAACAAGAACTTTTAAACCTAGGTCAGCAAGAGTACGTGCAAAAATTGAAATTGATGTGGATTTACCTTCACCTTGTGTAGATGAAGTAACACCTACCAGCTTAATATCTCTATCTGCACGTAGAAGTCTAAATGTAGTAAACAAACTTCTGAGGGATTCCTTAATTGCAAATCTCTCGCTAGCAGTCATTTTGGAAATACTTTTGCTAATATTCAAACCTGGCTCAAGCGGCAAATAGGGAATAAGTCCAAGAACTGGGAGTTGAAGTTCTTTCTCAGCATCAGAGGGTGTATGGAAAACATTATCAGTTCTGTCCCTTATGTATGCGGCAGCAGCTCCTCCGAGCAAACCAAACAATAGAGCCCTAATCAGATTCTCTCTAACATTAGGAGAAACAGGTTCTTGTAAAAAATATGGTGGAGATATAACTTGCCATGGAGTTACGAACCTTGCCTTCTCCAACTTAAAGTTTTCCATTGCCGAGACATAGGAAGCATAATTTTCCCTTGCAGATTCCAATCTCTGAGAAATATCGGCGAATTCTTTTAACTTATCCGGGCTATTTCTGAAATTCTCATTAAGCAAAAGTATTTGTCTATTTAACTCATCCTGCTGCTTGGTATTTTGGAACAATTTCTCGCGGAGAACATCAAGTTGTTGGTTTTGTACTACTGGTGCTAACGCATCTCTTTTGGCAAGAATTGACTTCACAATAGGTGAGTCGTCACGATAAGTAGCTCTAGCTCTCGCAAGCTCAATCTCAAATCTCTGATATTCGCTTGATGGACTCGTGGTACCAACTGTCTCTTCCAAGACACGATCGGCAGACTCACCAGCAGCTGGAATGAGAGTGCCTTGACGACCTAGTTGTTGAATGGGCGAGGGTGCACCAGAGGGCGTATATGAAAATTTACCTGATTGGACGGTTTTCATTTGATTTTCAATTCTTGATTGATCGACCTGCAAAGCTCCAACCTGTGCGACAAGGAGATCCCTCTGCGTAATAATTGCTGCAGCATTTTCAGACGGATCAATGACTAGATTTTTTTCCCGAAAGGCCCGAAGTTTATTCTCATATTTGTTGACATTAGATAGAATTGTGGGAGCTTGAGAATCCAGCCACTTCATGCCTGCATCAATGCTTTGCTGGCGTTGGCGTAATGAGAACTGGACATAATCTTTGGCCAGATTTTCAAGAATTAAACGGCCCTGCTCTGGATTTCTCCAGTTGAGGGTGACACTCATGACTGCTGTAGTCCCTTCTTCCTGATCAATCCGCAATTTTTGAATGATATCCCTCGCTGGGAGTCCTAATCTGTCAGCAACAGGGCCTACTACAAGTGGACTTGTGAGCAGAGCACGCAGGGCAGGTATGTTACTCTTTACCTGAGCTCTGGCAAGTGCTTCGATTTTCCCTTCACCGCTTAATACTTGATTTTGCTCTGGTACAGCCGACTCAATTTGAAGTTTAAAATTACCCGCAAAATCAGGATTGAACTTACGTTCACGAAAAGTATTCAGCGCCCACAAGCTTGATATCAGTGCAGTTGTAAACAGGAATATTCCTTGACGTCTCTTTAGTGTTCGAACAAGACCGCCAAATCCCCCATCAGCAGAATCAGTAGAACCTAGTGGCGAAAAGTTGGGATCGCTTTGATTGCCGGAGTTTTGCCCAGAGGCAGGAGGAAGAGGTGGAAGGACTGGACCGCTTCCGGTGGGCTGGAAAGAAGATCCCGATGTCGTCACAGAGACACTGCACTAGACTCGCCATACTAGATCAGATGGGAAATCAGTCAAGTCGACGCGATCAGTTTGGAATCCATCACCCAAACAATACTAGGCATCGACCTGCGCTTCTAGGGTTGATTGACTTATGCATGGGTCGCAAGCCGATGGGATTGGTCTGGCGCCAAGGCTCTAAGAGCATCTTCAATGCGTTTGCCGTAGGGACTTGCGCAATTGCGTGCATGGCGTCGGGTTTTCCGGCTGTTTCGCGACCTCTGACAAATCAAGTTGTAGCCAATCTATCGATGGGTTCTGCGACTTCTGAACCTGCTCCCTCAATCACAGAAACATATTCCGATCTCTACACACTCGGTCCTGGAGATACGTTAACGCTAACCTTCCTCGATCCGGAATTAAAGGGTGTGGGTGGTGCCGTAACCGTGCTCCCGGATGGAACTGCTGTTCTTCCGTTAGTCGGTTCTGCTCAGTTATCAGGGTTAACCATAGGCCAAGCAACTCGTTGGTTGACATCCTTGTATCAAAAGCAAGTTGTTCGGCCAGAACTTCTTCTTAGTTTACGAACTGCACGTCCAACAAAAGTAACTGTAATCGGCGAGGTTCTTAAACCCGGTCTCTTGGAATTGCCCGGCATACCCCGCGTTGTCACTGCCATTCAGAAAGCAGGTGGAATATCACCCAACGCAGATATACGCAAAGTTTTGCTCCGTCGAGTAGTTGGACAAAGCGGAACTCAGAAGCAAACCTTTATAGATTTATCGCAAGTCTTTCTGTTAGGGAACCAGTTTCAAAATCCAGTTTTGTTTGATGGAGATACCTTAATTATTGGCAGAGCTTCTGAACCAATTCCTGACGAAGTTATTCGAATCGGACGTACCAATCTAGCTCCAACATCAGTAAGCATCACTATTCTTGGTGAAGTTAAGAATGCTGGAACCATTTCCTTGCCCGCAAACACACCTCTTATTGAAGCCATTTTCAGGGCTGGCGGTCTTAAGAAATGGCGAGCCAACAAAAATCACATTGAGTTAATTCGTTTCAATGATAATGGTACGACTACGCGTCAGGTTTTTTCTTACAAAGATGATCTTAATGTTTCCAATGGCTTTAACCCTCCACTGAGGGATCGTGACACTATCATTGTTAACCGCACTTTCTATGGAGAGGCTCTTGATGCTCTTAATGATATTGCAGTCCCGATCGGAATTATCAATAATCTTGGCGGATTTGGCGGAGGTTTTGGCAACTGGAACAATCGTTAATCCCATTTACAACCTTTTCACACCATGACTTACAAAACCCCTCCCAATCAAAAGATCAACAAGAAAGCCATCGCTTGGGCGCTGTTCAGCCAATCCATATGGCTACCTGTTTTGTTCACTGATACACAAGATCAGATTGCAACCAAGAATAGTGATTACGATTTTTCAGGCGTCGCTGCTAACATTCCTCACCAGAACATACCAAAACAAGATTATCTTGCTAAATCTTCAGAAAAGTCTATTATAGGCTTACTTGCACAGTCACCAAAAGCTGTCGAAACCAATGGTGTGATCCTAAATGCAACGTTACCTAAAGAGAGGCACATCCAAAGCAAGCTTGAAACAATTCATTCTTCGTCTGTTTCCGTCTCCTCACCAGTTGCTTTCAGTACTTCCATACGTCCATCATCAGTTCCTGTCCCGCTCAATTTCACCTCCAGCAAATTTGAGCCTAATTCAGTAGCTCGTGCAGAACGTGCGAAAGATTCCCAACCTTCTGACTTGTTACGTAGACTGTATTCACGCTCCGATTTACTTGGTGGTCACCTTACGTTGGGTGATCTTAATGAGCCTCTAATGCCACCCATAGCGCGCGCTGAAAGGGCTCAATCGACGCGAACAGGTGATCCTCTTTCAACAGTTCCACAAATGTGGAGAGAGCCAATGAGGAAAGCATTAAGGACATTGTCAGAAAATTTAAACCCTTTGTCTGGTTCGGCTCCAAGTAAACCATCAATCGTAATTACAGTTGAACAAGCTCGCGTAATTCACATTCCCTCATCAAGGGTGAAGCGGTTCTCCGAAGTTCCCCTAGCTCTTCAATCTGATGGCACCGTCGATATTTTGAATAGTCCAGATGATCCTGAAGTTGTTGAGGAGATCAAAACTTGGTCCTCTAAGCAACAGCTACCAGCAAAAGGGCGAATGGCTCCTGCAGTGGTTCACCTTCATCCCATACCACAGCAAGAACAGGCTCCTGCCTCAGAGAAGGTCACACAATCAGATCCAAAATTTCCTCAAGAGATTCAAACAAAAGCTCAGCCAGCACAGGATTTCGCTCCAGTGGTTCAAGAAGCTTCCGTGCCAGACGCCCTACCACCAACACCTTCGGCACCCACATCACCACCACCGCCACCACCCATCATTGAGTCGCACACAAGCGAACTGACACCGTCTGAATCGCAGACAAGAATCGCAGAAGTTCATTCCGACTCATCCACTCCTGCGAATAAGGGAGAGGTTCAATGAAATTTCATAATTTGTGTGGATCATCTATAGCCTTGGCTTTGTGTAGCGCTATCACATCTGCTGCCTACTCCCAAGTCCAGGTTCTACCAAGCAAGCCTGTTTGGCAGCAAGGACCTGCGGAATCAATGAATCAATCGATTCAGTGGACTGCGGTAGAGAGTTTTGGGGACGTACCAACTCAGTTCATGCCAATTCCAGCGAAAACAGATCCCAAAGAGATGGCGGCGAAACCAAGAGTCGAGGGACCCTATAAATCGAGAGGCATTTATGGATTCGGCGGTGGAGTTAGACCAGGTACGTACACGGGCGATCCAACAAATGCGCTCTTTACAGCTAGAGTCGCCTATAAACTTGACCAAGATTTCTCAATCTCTCTTCGCCCAAGCATTTTGATTGGAAACGATGACAACAATAACAACAACAATAATGATAACAACAATAATAATAATAACAATGGTAGTTGGGAGGCCAGGATTCCCATAACATTCGACCTTTTCAATCGCAGTTTTATCACACCCTTCTTTGGGGGCGGGATTGCAACCAACGTCGACGGCTTAGGCTATACAGATGGAATGTTGACAGCTGGCGTAGATCTAAATATTACTAAGTGGTTAACAGTGGGGTCTCACGTTAATTATATTTATCAAACCAACATAGACGACACCGACTGGGAAGTTCTCAGCATGATTTACCTAAGATTTTAAGCTAATTCATAACATTAATAGGCAACTTCTTTCACTGTTTCTCTGATTTTATATTGTTGCTCGTCGTCGTACCCCCAACGTTCTAGAAATTTTTTATCTTCGCCTCTTTCATTCAAACCTTCAACAAGGGTCTCAAGTCTCTTTTTGACTTGATGTGGTTCAAGCAGCCTTAAAAGATCAAGGCATCTTGAGCGTACCCGCAAGGATCCATCCAACAGCGCTTGGTCCTGATTACGTTTGTGATGAACGCCCATGGCAGTACTCATCGCAAGATTACGGACGGTTAGATCAACGACCTCTTCACCAGCCAATCGCAACTGGTAGGTGAGGGGGTCAGGAAGACGATCCATCAGGGGAGAGTCGCTTGTGAGGGAGGCCACAAAGAATCCTCTGGCTCCGTCTCTCTGACGCACCAGCTCCCCGACGGCATCCGCCAGGACATCGTCGCTCAGCTCTTCCTGATCCCAGCGACGAATCCACTCCGTGCTCTGGGCAATGGCTTCTTGAAAAGACAGTGGCTTGGACATGAAAGGTTTGGGACCAGGCACCCATTTTGGTCAAGGGAGGACATTCACTGCCAGATTTGGTGGATGGATATCCCCCCTTCAAGCGCGAATTTTCGTTCAGGATTCATCGCGTTGGTCGGAAGGCCCAACGTTGGCAAGTCGACCCTGCTCAATCGCCTGGTGGGGCAGAAGGTCGCCATCACCTCACCCATCGCCCAGACAACCCGCCGCCGTTTGCGAGGGATCCTGACGCTTCCTGAGGCCCAGTTGATTTTTGTGGATACTCCTGGGATCCACAAACCCCACCACCTGTTGGGGGAGCGACTGGTCAAGAGTGCCCGCGAGGCCATCGGAGAAGTGGATCTGGTTCTCCTCCTCATGAACGGTGCCATGGAGGCTGGACGCGGCGATGCCTACATCGTGAATCTCCTCAAGGACAGCCGCTCCCCTGTCCATCTCGCCCTGAACCATTGGGATCTCGTGGAAGCGTCCCAGGCTGAAACGCAAATCGCTTCCTACCGCCAACTGCTTTCTGGACCTGACGAAACCGTTGGTGTGAGCTGGCCCATGCATCCCGTGAGTGCCTTGACCGGTCTGGGGACGGAAAACCTCCTGCAGGCGCTGATCGCCGACCTGCCAACGGGACCTTGCCTCTATCCACCTGAAACCATCTGCGACCAAACGGAAGAGGCGCTACTTGGGGAACTGATTCGCGAACAGGTCTTGCATCAGACAAGGGAGGAGGTGCCCCACTCCGTTGCCGTGCAGATCGAGAGGGTCGTGGAAGACCCCCGTCCTGGGGCCAAAAGTGGCCCCAGGCTGGCCGTGCTGGCCACGGTTCTTGTGGAGCGCCAAAGCCAGAAGGGAATCCTGATCGGACGCGGAGGCCAGATGCTGCGATCGATCGGCTCCGGGGCCAGGCAGCAGATGGAGTCGCTGCTCCAGTGCCCCGTCTATCTGGAGCTCTTCGTCAAAGTGGTGCCCAACTGGCGACGCAGCTCCGCCAAGCTCAGGGAACTTGGTTACGGGGGCGAAGGCTGAGGGTTGGGCCAAACCCTTAAGTTCAAGCAACCGAGAGCAAAGCGTCTTGACAGACTTCCCCCCGGAGGACATCTGCGGCTTTCTTCAGCTCAATGCCGGGGATTGGCTCGCCCTCCGCAGTCTTCTCAAACCCGAGGGTACTGTCTCCGCGCCGGGGGAGGAACAGCACAATGGGGGGGGAATTGAACCTTCCCAGCCATGGCATGCATCAGAGCGGGCGGAAATCCGCGTGGCGTTGCTGGAGCCCACCTCAGAATCCGACTGGGGGGGGCTGGAGATCTTTGCCGCGAATCAAGCGAACGTGAGGTTGATCTTCCACAAAACAGGAACCGTGGCCATCAATGCTGTCCTTGGGCACTGGCACCTAGGGGAGGACGGCAGCTTGGAGTTAACGGTGGAAGAGGACAACCGACGCCTGAACGAACGGATCTGGTTTCGTAAACCCAACTTGCGACTGCGGAGCACCCTGGAGCAATTTGCGGATGGTCGACCGGGCCGGGCCAGCTTCAGCTCCGAAATCAGGCGGGTGCGACGGCCTGAGGAGAAACCAATGACTCCACCACCCTGATCCCCCATGCGCATTGATGTGATCACCCTGGTGCCCGAAGCTTTTGCTCCCATGCTTCAGCTCGGGGTCATTGGAAGGGCCTTGGGCCGGGGAATCGCAGAGCTCCATCTCCACAATCCCCGGGACTACACCCACGATCGCTACCGGAAAGTGGACGATGAGCCCTACGGCGGTGGGGCGGGGATGGTGTTGAAGCCAGAGCCCGTGTTTGCCGCCTTTGAAGCCATCCCCACGAAGGGGCAGCGGGCCACCCTCTTGATGACGCCCCAGGGGCGGCCCCTGCACCAGTCCGACCTGGAACGCTGGTCGCAGCAGAAGGATCAGCTGGTGATCCTCTGCGGACACTACGAAGGGTTTGACGAACGCATCCGTGGCCTGGCGGATGAAGAAATCTCCATCGGAGATTTTGTTCTCACTGGTGGCGAACTCCCCGCCATGACCGTGATCAATGGCGTGGTGCGGCTCTTGCCCGGCACCGTTGGAACAGCCGCATCCCTGGAGGAGGAAAGTCATCGCGGACTGCTGCTGGAGCACCCCCACTACACCCGCCCGGCCCTCTTCCGGGACATGGAGGTTCCGGCGGTGCTCCGCAGCGGGGACCACAAGGCCATTGCCCTCTGGCGGGAGGGTGAACGACAGCGGCGCACCCAGGAACGCCGCCCCGATCTCTACGCCAGCTGGCAAGCTCAGGGGGGCAAGGCTGACCCTTGACCGCCATCTGACAGCCTCCAACTCCCATGGACCTGCGCATTGGACAGGGCTACGACATCCACCGGCTTGTGGCTGGACGGCCGTTGATCCTGGGGGGGGTAATGCTGGAGCATCCCGCTGGGCTGGGTCTCGATGGCCACAGTGATGCGGACGTTCTGGTGCATGCCCTGATGGACGCCCTCCTGGGAGCCTTGAGCCTGGGGGATATCGGCCAACACTTCCCACCAGGGGAAGAGCGTTGGAAAGATGCGGACAGTCTGAAGTTGCTGGAGGAGGTGATGAGGCTGGTGAGAGACCGGGGCTGGACAGTGATCAATGTGGATCTGGTGGTGGTGGCCGAACGGCCCAAACTCAGGCCCCACATCGAACAGATCCGCACGAATCTTGCCACCGCCCTGCACATCCCTGCCGATCGGGTGGGCGTGAAGGCCACCACCAATGAGGGGCTTGGACCCACGGGTCGGGAGGAGGGAATGGCCTCCTATGCCGTGGCCCTCTTGCAGAAGGACTGAACGACCGACCCTCTGCTCTTCCCCCTTCCTAAGCTGAATCCCGTCAACGAAGCCAAACTCGGTGGAGCATGACCCTGCTGATCCAGAACAACCTGCCATGCAACGGGATGGCCTGGAGGTTTTGATCGATCTGGGGCTGAGCGAGGCGCCAGAAGCCGAAGGAAAGGGTTGGGAGGTGACGGTGGTGGAACACCTTCGCCTCCAAGTGCCTGCCGACGCGAGGGACATCTGGATCGAAGCTGAGCTCCAGACCTGGGATCCATGGCTCCGGGAACAGAAGGGATTTGTGGGACGTGAGGTGTTGTGGGACAACCGTCTCCAGGAGGGCGTGCTGCTGATCCATTGGGCCAACCGCCAAGACTGGATAGCCATTCCAGAGTCCATCGTGGCCGTCGTACAGCAGAGGTTTGAAGCTGCCGCCAAACAGATGCTGTCTCTCCCTGCGCAAAGTGCGAATCCCTTCCCTCTGGTCTACGCAGGGGAAACATCACGGTCATGACCTCCTCGGCCAATCTGGATCTGGGCAGGCGCTCCCGCCTCGGGATGGTGGAGGCGGTGTGGGGAGAGCACAAACGGGCTGATCAGATTGCCGCCATCCTTCTCGACCTGGTTGCCGCCGGTGAGACGGCCCTCGTGACGAGGGTGTCACCGGGCAAAGCTGCGGCAGTGGCCAGGTTTTTGGGTGAGGGAGATTCCGCTCCGCCCCCCCTGACCCACCATCCTGAAGCGCGCTGCCTGACCGCTCCAGGTCTCCCTCCCGCCAACCATCAGAAGGGGAGCGTGATGGTGGTCACGGGAGGAACCAGTGATCAGGTGGTGGCCCAGGAGGCCTGCCTGGCACTGCGGTGCCATGGCATCTGCACGGAGCTGGTGGAGGACGTGGGGGTGGCCGGGCTCCATCGTCTGCTGGATCGCCTGGCGATCCTGCGGGAGGCTTCCGTGCTCATCGTCTGCGCGGGCATGGAGGGGGCCCTGCCCACCGTGATAGCAGGACTCCTGCCCCAGCCTGTGATTGGGGTGCCCATCTCCGTCGGCTACGGGGTGAGCAGCGGCGGAAACGCAGCGCTTCAGGGGATGCTGGCGAGCTGCGCTCCAGGGCTCAGCGTTGTGAACATCGACAATGGTTATGGGGCTGCCATGGCCGCCCTGCGGATTCTCAATGGCAGATCAAACGGCAGCCCCGCCTGACTTAGAGGTGCTGAAGCTGGGGATAGGCCGTGAGCAGTTCCTCCGTCGTGAGCACTTCACCCGCTCCCTCGGGTTGCCAAATCACCTCCAAAGCCAAGAGGTCGTCATCTCCGATGGACCCAAGCTGTTGCAGGGCCTCCCGGAGGGCTTCGGCGGTGTGGGCTTCCTTGACGGCCAGACTGTGCCTGGTGGCCACCAGAACCGTGACTGCAATGAAATCACTCGTGGCATCGCTTGAACCCTGGAGGGTTCCAGAGAGGCTGTCCTGGCTGCGGCGCCCTGACACGTTGGTGGTGATCTCCTTCCGAAGCTTGCTCCGCTCCTGCATGGAGAGACGGTTGAAGGTGCCTTCTGCGGAAGTGAAGGGAACCTGAGCAGCCTCTGCGTTGGCATAGACCCAGAGCTCAGGGTTTCGCAGCAGGGAGAGGGTGGTTTCTTGGAGCACCCTCTGCAGCCCTGCCGTCGTGCCGGTATCAGCCGTGGCGGCCATCCGGCGAAGATCATCCTGCAACTGCTTTGCTGAAGGCAAAAGACCCACTTGAACCTGGGCGATGGACACGGGCCCGTCCAAGCTGCCGTAGGAATCATCGCCAGGGAGGTTGCCCCCGTAGGACGGGGATCTGCTTGGACGGATGGCATTAACCATTAGGCCGAGAACGGCCATCAAGACAAGGAATCCCAGCAGGCCGCCGCCGAAACCAAAGATCGGAACCACGAAGGGGAGACCGAATCCGCCTCCTCCGTAGTACCCGCCGCCATATCCCCCACCGTAATAACCGCCGCCGCCATAGGGCACAGGGATGTAGGTGCCCCCGGTGCGCCCTGAGCCCCCGCGGTAACGGGTTCCTCCACTGCCGTAGCTGCGGGGGGAAGGAGAAGAGCGAAAGCTCCCGCCTCCGATGCGGCCCCCACTGGCCGCATCAGCAGCGCGGGGAGATGCCAGGAGAAGGTTGGTGAGCAAGATGGGGACCACCATCAAGCTGGCAACCCGCTTGAGCAGACGGAATCCCATGGAGGATGTCACTGAGAGATTGAAGGTCTTAGAAATCTACGTACCTCCTCCCACAATGGTGACCACCTCCAAGGCATCGGATTCCACGACCCTCCGCTCAAACCCCTGAGAGCGGGAATAAATGGTGCCGTTGAGCTCCACCACCACCACATCCGGTTTGTAGCCCAGGTGGAGCAGCACCTCCCTCAGCTCCAGCCCCGCCGGGCAGGTTCTGGGTTCGCCATTGACGGTGATAGCGATCATGCAGAAGCCGCCAGCTGCCGCAGGAGCTCCAGGCTCGCCCTATGGGGATCCGTGGCGTCGGTGATCGCCCGGATCACGGCCACGCGGCTGGCACCTGCTTGCAGAACGGCATCCAGGTTGGCACCATCCACACCCCCGATGGCAAACCAGGGAATAGGGCAATCGGCAGCGGCAGAGGCCACGTAATCCAGGCCCACCGGTGGACGGCCCGGTTTGGATGGGGTCGCATGCACGGGCCCAACCCCTGCATAGTCGGAGCCTTCCAGGACAGCCTGGCGCAACTGATCGGGGGCATGGGTGCTCCGACCAATCAGCCGATCAGGCCCGAGGAGTCGGCGAGCCACCGCCGCAGGCAGATCGTCCTGACCCAGGTGAACTCCGTCGGCCTCCACGGCCAACGCCAGATCCAGGCGATCATTCACGAGGAAGAGGGCGCCATGGCTCCAGCAGAGCTGGCGAAGCTGGCTGGCCTCCTCAAACCGCTCCAGGTCAGTGGAAGGTTGTTGCTTGGGGCGGTATTGGACCAGTCGCACCCCCGCCCGCAAGGCCGCCTCCACCTTGCCCAAAAGATCCGGACCTGGGGAGGTGATCAGATACAGATGGCAACGGGCCAGCCGTTCTTTTCGGGACTCCCCTGGGGCCCCACTGCCCCGCAGACAATCCACCTCCAGGTCGTAGAGGGCATAACGGATCCTGGCAGCCTCCTCTGCCAGCTCAGGATCCAGCCCCCTGCCAAATTCTTCGAGGACTCGCAGGGCTTCCTGGACCCGTCCCGCATTGGCCTCGACCACATCGAGCGGGCTCTGCCGTTCGTTCTGGGCAGAGTGGCCTAGGCCGTTGGCCCCATCGGAAGCGGTATGGCGAGCCATCTTGTAGGCCAGGCGATGGCACCGGCCCAGACGCTGGCGGAGGTCTTTGCACCGCACCACCAGATCGGGGCGATCGAGCGCAAAACGGCACCAATCCTCCAGAACCCTCAGCCCCTCCCGGGCCCGATCCAGATTGGCGTCCAGGAGGCGCTCAATCGAAGCCGTCCCTTCCACGGATCGATCAGTCATTGGGCCAACGGGTGCGAGACCAGATGCTCCCTTGCCGTTTCAACATCGCAGCCAATCTGTTGGCAGAGCTCCTCCAGGTTGGCAAAACGCCGCTGGGCCCGCAGCCAGCGAATGGGTTGCACCACGAGGGATTGACCCAGCAGATCCACCTCCCGGTCGAGGAGATGGACCTCGACGGCAGAGGGAGCTTCCGGATCAACAGTGGGCTGGCCTCCCAGATTCATCACAGCAGCCATGGGAGAACCCCCGAGCTGGTCGGGGGTCCAGGCCAAGGCCGCATAGACACCTTCCATGGGAAGAAACTTGCGCCCGCTGACCTGCAGGTTGGCTGTGGGCCAGCCCAGTTGGCGGCCCAGCCCCCGGCCGCTCTGCACCAGGCCTTCGAACCGATAGGGACGGCCCAGAAGGGCCTCGGCTTCGGGAAGCCTTCCCTCGGCTAGGGCCTGCCGAATCCGGCTGCTGCTCACACGACCAGCGGGGTCATGGAGCATGGGCAGCACGGACACCCGGATCCCGTGCTGCTGGCAAAGGGCCGAAAGGCGTTCGGCGTCGCCGGAACGACGCGCCCCAAAACGGAAGTTTTCACCGACAGCCACGCAGCGCGCCGCCAGCTGGCCCACCAAGACCTCGGCCACAAACCCTTCGGGACTCAAAGAGGCCAGTTGCGGGGTGAACGGCAGCAACACCAGCTGCTGAATGCCGAGAGGGTCTAGCAAAGCCAGCTTTTCCGCGGGCAAATCCAGTCGCAGGCGGGTTTCGCCGTACAGCACTTCCCGGGGATGGGGCCAGAAGCTCACCACCGTTGGCACCGGGGGGCCATCCAGGAGGGCCTCTTCAGCAGCCGCCATGGCTCTCGCCTCGGTGATCACCCGCCGATGGCCGGCATGCAGGCCATCAAAGGTCCCGAGTGCCACGGCCGTCGGTCGGCGCACCGGCGCGGGGGGAGACAGGGTGGTCACGGGAAGAGAAGCAGGGAGCGGCACATCCAGCGCCCTGAGGATGCAGATGCAGGCTTAGGGATGGGCCTTGCTCTCACTCCCTTGATCTTCCCATGGCAAGTTGGTGCACAGTTGCCCTACACCATGGCTGAAGCCCTTGACCTCTACCGGATTTCCGCAGCTCTCCGGCGCGTGGGCTGGGTGCGGTTTTGGAGTCAGCTGACCCTCGGCGTCGTGGTGGTGGGGGTGCTCTTCTTCAGCAAGATCGGGAGCCAGCTGGCCGCTAATTCCCAGCGAGCGCTCGGGCTAGGGCCAGGGCTCTCCTTCACCACCCTGGCCTTTCTGGTATTGCTCTGGAGCCTTTGGCATGGCTGGCTCGTGGTGCGCTGCGGCCGCGCCCTGGACCGACCGGTTCGACCCAGCAAAGGGGAGACGGCCCAGCTGCTCAAACGGGGCCTTCTCGGTGATCTGCTGGGCCTGACCCTCGCCGCGGTGGGCTACCAGGCCCTGGCCGGGAGTCTGTTTGTGCAGGCTTCCCTGCAGGCACCGGGATTTTTTGGCGCCCCCATCAATGGGGGGGGATTGAACAGGTTGGTGGGCTTTCCCATCACCTCCATTGAGATGCTCGGCGTGCTGAGCAACACCCAGGTGCTCTTTGCCCATCTTCTTGGGTTGATGTTCTCCCTATGGATGCTGCAGCGGATTCATCGCCGCATTTAATCCAACCGTTCGCCGGGGCTCCCGCTGACCGGCATCCTCTCCAAATGGGGTAAGGACGAGCTCTGGCCTCGCCAAAACAACTCCGGCTGCAGAGGCGACAGGCTGGCCCCATTCGCCTGGATCCATCCCACATCCGTGGGCCAGTCCTCAGGTCCGGCAACCCTGGCCTCGAGGTCGTTGACCACTTCCCCTGCCAACCAGTAGTAGGTGCGCCCCCTGGGATCCACGCGGCAATCAAACTGATCGGCGTAGCGCCGCACGGCAGGGCGGCACCAGCGCAGCGGACCGATCGACTCCCAGGGGACGGGGGGAACATTGAGGTTGAGCAGCAGCCCCTCTGGCCATCCCTTGGCCAGCATGCCCTCCGCCACCTCAAGGGCCAGACGGGCGGAAGGTTGGAACTGGCGCCAGCGAAAATCCGCGGTGCTCACCGCCATCGAGGGCAGCCCCTCAATGGTGCCCTCCATGGCCGCAGCGACCGTGCCCGAGTAGAGCACATCCGTTCCCAGGTTGGGGCCATGGTTGATGCCGGAGAGCACGAGGTCGGGGGGCTCCTCCATCAAGCGAAACAGGGCCAGCTTCACGCAATCGGCCGGGGTGCCACTGCAGGCCCAGGCGGTCACCCCTTCGGCAAAAAGCTCATCTGCCCTCTCAGCACGGATGGGGGTCTGGAGCGTGAGGCCATGGCCGGTGGCGGAGCGTTCCTGATCGGGACACACCACGGTGACCCGATGACCCCGCAGATGGGCTTCCGCCGCGAGGGACTGGATGCCCTCCGCAAAGACCCCATCGTCATTGCTGATGAGAATGCGAAGAGGGATCAAGAGTGTTGGCGGGGTCATGGGGGTTGGCCATGGCGGTGGAGAAGGAAGGCCCTCAAAGCAGATTAGTCAGCTCCCTACAGTCGCCCTTAGCTATCCCCGTGCCCGTGGGCGCCATCATCAGCCTTGAGGAGCTCCGCCAACAGCTCGACCAACTGGAGCAGGAGGCGGTTGGAGCCATCGAGGAAGCCAACAGCCCAGGGGCGTTGGAAGAGTTGCGCGTCAACCTTCTCGGACGGAAGGGGCGGCTCTCGGCAGTGCTAGGAGCGATGGGCCAGCTCACCGCAGAGGAGCGGCCCCTGGTGGGGGAACGGGCCAATCGCCTCAAGGACCAGGTGCAGCATCAGATGGCCGAGCGGCTTGAGCATCTGAGCTCCTCGGAACTCGAGGAACGGCTCCAGAGGGAACGCATTGACGTGACCATGCCCTGGTCCGGGACCCCGCCCGGCCATCGCCATCCCCTCATTCAGACCTGCGAGGAAATCGTTGATCTCTTCGCAGGTCTGGGCTACCGGGTTTCAGAAGGGCCGGAGATCGAAACCGATCACTACAACTTCACAGCGCTGAACATCCCGCCCCACCATCCCGCCAGGGACATGCAAGACACCTTCTACCTGGGTAAAGGGAGTGGGAAGGATCAGCGTTTGTTGAGAACCCACACCTCACCGGTTCAGATTCGCTATCTCGAGGCCAATCCCCCTCCAGTGCGGGTAGTGGCACCAGGGCGAGTGTTCCGAAGGGATTCCATGGATGCGACCCACTCCCCCGTGTTCCACCAGGTGGAAGTGCTGGCGATTGACGAAGGATTGGATTTCAGCCACCTCAGAGGAACGGTGACCACCTTCCTGCAAGCCTTTTTTGGGGATCTGCCGGTGCGATTCCGCGCCAGCTACTTTCCCTTCACCGAGCCTTCCGCGGAGGTGGACGTGCAGTGGCGCGGCCGCTGGCTGGAGGTCATGGGCTGCGGCATGGTTGATCCAGCCGTGTTGGAGGGATTAGGCATTGATCCGAAGCGATGGAGTGGCTTCGCTGCAGGGCTTGGAGTGGAGCGGTTCTGCATGGTGCGGCATGGCATTGACGACATCCGCAGGCTGTACACCAGTGATCTGCGTTTTCTCCAGCAGTTTTAAAGAGAGTTTCCGCGCAACTTCTCGGGATCAATGAAATGACCCATTGGATTCATACAAGAAAGACATGGAGACAACAGCACGACTGGCCAACCATGGTCACGCGAGCACGGGAGCAGCGGAGAGTCTTTCAAGCAAGCATCATGCATGTTGACGACAGATTTCTTCTTTGCCGTCCTCATGGTGGACTTAACGACATCCTGAGCCAGGTCCACAAAACACTGATCCACGCCCTCCAATACAAGAGACAGTTAATCATCGACACACATGCCAATGGTTTTCATGATGACTTTTGCCAGTATTTTGAGACCGCCAGAAGCTTTCCATCCATCCAACTACGATTAAGCAGTGAAGACTTAAATCGCTTAAATCAACAATCCTGTTTCCCAAGCTCCCTGCGAGCCAGGGTGGACAACTACACACTCAAGTATGTCGAGAGCCTTTCAAACTATGAGGTGGCAACCTCTGGAGAGCGACCGCAAATCGGGAGCACAGACAGGACCGAACAACTTGTCATTCACGACCAATGCGGAGGCGGCAGAGGCTGCCAAGCCCTACCTTATCTTAAATTCACGGCCCAAGTTTCCGACGAGATAACGACAAAAATTTTGTCCCTTCCTCAAGGGTATGAAGCGATCCACGTTCGTTACTCGGATGTTCCTTTCAACTATTCGCCCTTTCTTCAAGTCCTTAGGGAAGCTTTGAAGGGCCGTTCCGTCGTGGTGTGTACAGACAGTTTCGAGGTCCTCAAGGCCTGCAAAGAACAATTAAAAGACAGTGCGGTTTACAGCTTGGGGAACCCGCCCAAAACGTCTCAAAAGATCCATGACAACCCTGGCGTTACCAATCAAACCACCAATACCAACGCCTTGGTCGATCTCCTGACCCTCGCTCTGGCGAAAAAGATTTACTTCCCAAGTGGTCAAGGTGTGTATCCATCCGGTTTCTCCATTTTGGCCGCTGATCTCTCCAACAGAAACGACCTCAAGCGTCAACTCCTCGGCAGAAAAAACTGGAGGTCGATTCAGACACGACTTCATGGCGACGCCCTCTCCAGCTGTGCTGCTGGGGTGTCCGTGTCTCCCTAACATCCATGCATCTGCGGTAACACCCTGCCCCGCGTCGGACTCATCGTGAATGATGGCAAGGCGGTGGCGCTCTCCACGGCTGAAACCATCGAATCCCGGCTCAAAGCGGCCGGAGTGGATGTGGTGCGGGCGAGCAGTTCCGGCGGGGTTGTGGGATTTGCCAATCCAGATCAGCATCTTCGGGGACTGGGATACGCCGCCTGCGTGCCCAAGGGTTTTGACGAGAGCCTGGGCCTGGCCCTGGTGCTGGGGGGGGATGGCACCGTGCTCTCCGCCGCCCGCCAGACGGCTCCCATCGGGGTTCCCATCCTCACCATCAACACGGGCCACCTGGGTTTTCTTGCCGAGGCCTACCTCAAGGATCTGGACAGGGTCCTGGATCAGGTGGTGGCCCAGCAGTGGAGCGTGGAACAACGCACCATGCTGGTGGTGACCGTGATGCGAGGGGAACAGCGCCGCTGGGAATTGCTCTGTCTCAACGAGATGGCCCTCCATCGGGAGCCCCTCACCAGCATGTGCCATTTCGAGGTGGCCATCGGCCGCCATGCTCCGGTGGACATTGCCGCCGATGGGGTGATTCTCTCCACCCCCACCGGGTCCACGGCCTACTCACTGAGTGCCGGAGGCCCGGTGATCACACCTGATTGTCCCGTCCTGCAGCTCACGCCCATCGCGGCCCATTCCCTGGCCTCCAGGGCGCTGGTTTTTTCTGATCGGGAGCCTGTCACCGTCTTTCCCGCCACCCCCGAGCGGCTGATGATGGTGGTGGATGGCAGTGCGGGCTGCTACGTGTGGCCGGAAGATCGGGTCCTCATCCGTCGCAGCGACCATCCGCTGGGCTTTGTGCGCCTGGCCGACCACGAATTTTTCCAGGTCCTCCGCAACAAACTGGGCTGGGGCCTCCCCCATGTGGCCAAACCTCGCCAAAATTCCGAAAATGGCTGAATCCATGCCCATGGTTCTGCTGGGCGGAACGGCGGCCATGGAACTGGCCCCAAGGCTGGAAGCCTCCGGGTACGCCACCCACCCCCTGTTGCCCCTTGAGGAGGCCGACAGGAAAGAGGCCCCCCCCCCGGCTGCGGTCATCCTCTCCAGCGGGCTGGAAAGACACATTCCCTCCCTTCGGCGCCGCTGGGGCGCCTTGCCCATCCTGCTTGGCAGTCCTCAAGACGACGTGGAGGGCCGATGCCGGGCCCTGGGCAGCGGTGCCAATGATCTCTGGCTCTCCTCCGCTGGGCCAAGCGACCTCCTGACGCGCCTGCGGCTCCACCTGCAGCTCCAACCATCAGCCAGCGAGGAGGATCAGCCCATCGTGGTGGGCGACCTGGAGGTGAATCCCTTGAACCACACGGTCCAGCGAGCCGGCCATCCCATTTCCCTGACCTCCAGGGAATTTGAGCTGCTCCTTCTCCTGCTGCGGCTCAGTCCAAAGGTGGTGAGTCGAGACGTCATTCTCAAGGAAATCTGGCCCGAGGAACGGACCACCACCAGCAACGTGATCGAGGTCTATGTTCGCTACCTGCGCCGCAAACTGGAAATGGGGGGGGAGCCCAGGCTCATCCATACGGTGCGAGGCCTGGGCTACGCCCTGAGGGAAGAGCGATGAGGATCGGCCTGCCTCCAGGGAGTGTGGTGATGGGCCTCTCCACGGCCTGCCTGTTCATGGCAGCCTGCGGAGCCGATGGTGGCGAGAAAGAACCACCCCAATACCTGCCGATCGAAGCCCAATGGTGTCTGTCGGGGGAGCCACCTCGCTGCATCGGCCTGGAAGTGCCGACAACACCGCACCAATTCAGCATGGGGCTGCAGCAGAGGCCGGCCTTGCCTCCCCTTCGGGGGATGTGGTTTGTCTTCAGCCCTCCTGAGGTGGCGAAATTCTGGATGCACCGGACCCTCGCCCCACTCGACCTTCTCTTCATCGCCAACAACCGCATCCTGGCCATCGAGGCCAACGTGCCCATCTGTCCCAACCTCCCCTGCCCCAGCTATGGACCCGACACGGCAGTGGACGGGGTGGTGGAGCTCGGCGCGGGAGAAGCCGAAAGGCTCGGTCTCAGGGTGGGCAGCCCTGTGCAGATCCACTGGCTCGCCCAACCGGCCAAGCCTTCAACACGAACACCGGATTGAGGGGGGCCAAGCGAGTGCCATCGGCCAGGGGGACCCCTCGCCAGGCCTGCACCTGAGTGACGGCCACCTGGAGGCCCGCAGAGTCGAGCTCGGCCCGGAGCTCCGCCAGGGCCTCCACGGTGGCCAAGGGGATCACCACCTTTCCCTCCGGCTTCAACCGGGCCAAGACGGCCCGGAGCACCTCCCTGCGGTCTCGACCGCCCCCGCCGATCAGCACCCGATCGGGCGGCGGCAGATCGGCCAGAGCACCCGGGGCCGCCCCTTCCACCACGCCTGCCGGCTGCACAGCGAGCCGCCTTGCGTTCCGGCGGATCAAATCGGCAGCGCCAGGCCGGCGCTCCACAGCCCAGAGCTGCAGGTGGGGACGCAACCTCAGGGCCTCCAGGCCCACCGAACCCACCCCCGCCCCCACATCCCACAACACCCCTGCCGGGGGAAGATCCAGGTCGGCCAGGAGCTGGATGCGCACCTCCCGCTTGGTCATCAGACCGGGGTGATCATCGATCTGAAGCCAAAGCCCATCCTCCAGGCCAAACAAGGGCAACCGCTCTGGATCGGGGGGATCGGGGGACTCCGCCAGAAGCACCACCAGGTGGAGAGGGTCGAGATCCTCCGGCAGGGGGAGCTTGGCTGGGAAGCGGCGCAGCCGCTCCTGAGGGTGGCCCAGACGTTCACACACCCAGAAGGCGTAACAGGCTCCCAGGCCGGAGGCCAGCAGACCCTGGCGAACCCTTTCCGCCCCCCGCTGGCCGGGGTCGGTGAGGATGGCCAGTGCCGGTGGGCGGCCCTTCAAGGCCTCTGCCAGGGCCTCCGGATCCCGCCCGTGCACACTCACCCAGGCCGCGTCCTGCCAGGGACGGCCCAGGCGGGCAAAGGCCAGCTGCAGGGAGGTGGGCGCGGGGTGGAACCTCAGGCCCTGGGCCGGCAGGGTGTTCACGAGCAGGCGCCCGATGCCGAACCACAGGGGATCGCCACTGGCCAGCAACACTCCCTGTCCGCCAGCGTCCAGCGCCTCCTTCAGCCAGGGAAGCAGCACATCCGGCTGATCCGTGGCCACGAACGGAGGGGGGGAAGGGGCCTGGGCACACCAGGCCTGCAGATCAGCATGGAGCCGGCGGGGGGCGGCCACCCAATCCACCTCCAGCAGCCGATCCTTCCAGCGCTGGCTCAAGCCCTCAAGGCCGGAGGCATCGGTGCCCACCACATCCAGATGGCCCCTGCCCATGATGCCTAAGACCCATCCAGGAGGACGACTCTTCCACCATGGCTGATCGTCGCCAAAGGATTCATGAGCTGGTGGTGGCCCTGATGGCCCATCAGGGTGAGATGGAGTTGCTGAGGGGAGAGTGCGGCCCCCTGGGTCTACCCCAAGGGGAAGGCCAAACCCACCCTGGGGAAGCGATGAAGCGCAGCCGACGGGTGATTCGCCACTACCAGGCCCTGGTGCAGTCGGCGGTCACCCTGGATGCACTGATCGACCAGGAGCTGCTCGGGGGCCCACTGGCCTCCTCCCTCACGGGGACAGGAGACAACCTCAGCTCGTGAAACCCTTCGAGGGCATCACCCTTCAAACCACCTCAGGTCAAACCACCTCAGGCTGGGGAGACTCCATCAACTCTTGCGCCAACAGCCCCCGATCCAACTGCCCCCCCAGATGCTGAACGATGGCTTCGGCATCGCGCACGGCATTGCCCAGGCAGCAGGTTCCCCCCGGGGAGGGAGTGACATTGAAGACCAGGCCAGGACCAGCAGGAATACTCACCTCGCCCAGCATCAACTTGCGCTGCTGTTTATCAATCAGTTGGGGGCGCACCCCTCCATAACCCTTAGCAAAGCTGAGATCCTCTATCTGCAGATCGGGCACGATCTTGCGCACATCAGCCGCAAAGAGGCGGCGACGCAGTCCGGGAACTTCATAAAGCAAATTACGGAAGATATAGGAACGAATATCGGAATCAAAAAAGAGCTCGCCTATGACGGCCAGAACGTTGCCGTCAACGCGGAGCACCTCCAGGAATTCGGCAAACGAAGCGGGTCGGTAGCGTTCCAGGAGCGGAAGGAGAAGGGCGGTGGGCCCGAAGCGCGTTTGCCCGGCTACCCTCACATCCGGATCACCATGGAGGGCAGCAAAGGGCAACTTGTCGTTCTGCATGGTATAAACTTTGCCGCGCAGCACGGACGGGGCGAAGTAGAAACTACCCGCCACAGGAAGACAGGAATACTGCAGCCCATAGCCCATGCGTTGGGCCAACAGCAGGCTGTGGGCCCCCGCGTTCACCACCACATGGCGGGCCCTCAGGTGCCGTAGTCCGCTGATGCGGCCAGGGGCACCCTCACTCCCTGGCCATGGCTTGAGCTCCACCAGAAAGCCATCGCCATCGGGGGTCAGGCTCCGAAGCTCCGTTCCCAGATGGAGGTTCAGGGTGCGATGGGGCTGGCTGGCCAGCCGGGCCATGGCCTGATCGACAAAGGATTCCGCGAGAGCTTCGTAATCCACCGCCGTGGCCTCCCCCCGGATGCCGATGGCCGCCAGGTCCTCGGGCCTGGGCTCCCCCTTCACCAGACCAACCCGGGGCTCCCAATCTGCAACGGCGGCCTTGTCGAGCAGCTGCATGGCCGGGAAGTGGGGAGAGAAAACCTCGAAGCGCTCCCGCAGGCGCGTGGCCTCACCCTTCCCTACGGCCAGCACCATTTTCTGGGTGTTGAACACACAGCGTTCCCGCTGGGGCGGGGGCAACTGGCTGGCATAACGGCCGATCATTCCGGCGATCCGCTTCACCTTGAGCGCCTTTTCGAGGGTGTAGTTGGTCTCGATATCGCCGCAGTGGATGGTCTGGCTATTGCTGGAAGCGCGGGAGTTCACCTGGGCCAGATGGCCGTAGCGCTCCACCAGGGTGAGATGGGAGAGGGTGGTGTAACGGGCCAGGACGTGCAGCAGAGCCGTCCCGCACACGCCTCCCCCGACGATCAGCACATCCGTGGTGGGAAAGGTTTCGGCTTCCAGAGCAAGCGTCTCCGGCTGCGGCATGGCACCCCATGGCAGGCATCACAGCCCCCATGGTGACGGATCAGCCCTCAGCCGTTGGGGGACATCAGAATCAGGACGGCACCCGCCAGCATCAGGGCCACGGCAGGGAGCCGAAGATCGGGCCTGGGCTCCCCCAAAAACATTCCCCCGGCAGCCGCACTGAAGAGCGTGCTCAGACGCTTGATGGCGATGACATTCACGACGGCCGTGCGCTGCACCGCTTCCATCTGCATGGCCATCCCCAGGGCACCGATCCCCCCAAAGAGCAGCAGGATGCCCCAATTGCTCTGCCAGAACCCCCCATCCCCAGACCGGAGGCCCAGGCTTCGCCCCTCGCCCGCCACCAGGGCGGAGAGGGTCAGGGGCAGGCCGACCACCATGTTCAATCCCACCACCCAGGCCAAGCTGCTGCTGGCCCTCACGCCCACTTTATCGATCCCAGCGCCGATGCCCCAGAGCAGGGCCACGAGGAGCATCCATCGCGCCCCAGGAGTGTTCCATAGGCTCAAGGACGGCTCTCCATCCGTGGCCCCCAGCCGCAGGGCACCAAGAACGATCAGCACCATGCCGGCCAAGCTGCCGGGACCAGGCGTCTCCCCCAGCATCAGCCAAGCACTGATCAGGAGCACCAGAGGGGAGAGATTGAGGAGTGGCACCACAAGGCTGAGCTCCCCGCGACTCAGGGCCCGTCCATAGGCCCAGAAGGCCACACCGTTCACCAGGGCGGTGGCGACGAGGGCCTGAAGGAGGCCATGCCACTGGGGGGTGGGCCCGGGAAGCAAGGTGAGGGGCAAGGCCACCAGAGCCGCCACCAGGCATCCCACGCCCATCACCATCCTGGAGGTGAGGCCGGATCGTTTCAGGAGGTGCCGGGCCAGCAAGTCCTGACCGCTCTGGCAGCAGGCGGTGAACAAGGCCAAAGCGGGCCAGATCATGGGGTGGGTCACGGGCCCAGTGTGGTTTATGCTCCATTCCTTGGTTGACCGCCATCGGCGGAGCCACCAGGGCGATTAGCACAGTGGTAGCGCACTTCCTTCACACGGAAGGGGTCACTGGTTCGAATCCAGTATCGCCCATTTTTAGTCTTGGAGTCTCAGCCCATGCAGGCCGTCTCTCCCCTGGGCATACTTCGAGTGGCTGAACCCCATGCATGATGAGCGACCCTGTGGCCCCTCTCTCCTTCGATGGGGTTGGGGAGGATTTCATCCCTGAGCTGGTCCGGCTGGGGGAACAACTCATGCGTGCCCGGGAGGGTGCGGGATTGTCCCTGGATGCCCTGGCGGCGCGGCTCCGGGTGGAACCGCGCCTCCTGCAGGCCCTGGAGCAGGGGGATCACCGCAAACTCCCTGAAGGAGTGTTCATCGTGGCCCTGGCCCGCCGCATCGCTGGAACCCTGAACGCGAATGTGGAGGAAGGGATCACCAACGTGCGCCAGAGCCGGCTCATGGAGCACAGGCCTACCGGCACCTCCAAACCCTCCGGGGACGCCAGCCCAGACCTTGCCCCCAGGCTGACAGAGCCAACCCGCAAGCCCCCTCGGCAGACGCCGAGCCTTTCGGGGCGACCGCCCATCCCCCTCTGGGGCTGGGCCCTGACCGCCCTGATGACGGCCCTGGGAGCGACAGCCGCTTGGCTCCTGCTGGCCCCATCCCCCAGCCGCCGCCCCTCCGCTTCGCCGGAGCCGGAGCCCACCCCGGCTCCGGAACGGGCCGTGCCGCCACCGACTTCTCTCCAGCCGACCCAGGGCACCAAACCCGGTGGCATCTCGAGCACCGGTGCGGACACCCTGCGCCTTCAGGCCAGCGAGCCCAGCTGGATGGAGGTGCGCGACGCCAACGGCAAAACACTCTTTGAAGGGACCCTGAATGGGGAAAGGAGCTTCCCCCTGGGCCGCGGCCTAGAGGTGATGGCCGGCCGTCCCTATGCCGTGCGCGCCTCCATCGGGCCCGGTCAGGCCACTCCCCTGGGCGGGGTGGATGACATTCGCTGGAAACGGTTCGGCCCCAAGGCCCTCACGCCGGCAGCGCCTCCTCCGCCAACGCCCTCACCTTGAGCTCCAATCCCGATGCCTCCAACACCACGGGAGCACAAGAGCGGAGGCTCCAGCACTCCAGGCTGAGATCCGGGGATCCCTCTCCGTTCCTGGCCGGCTCGGGCACCAGGATCACCTCGAAGGCGGTCGTTCCCAGGCGCCTGACCTGGAGATCTGCCACCATCTGGCCCGGGCGACGGTCGAGGGCGGCGGCCAGTCGCAACAACAGGGCCATGGTGCTGACCGTACGGCGATCCTCCCGACTTTCGATCAATTGCCACGACTCGTGCCGTTTTTTGGGCAGGTTCCGGCGGTGGTAGCGGGCCATGGCAGCCACCATCAGGTGTTCCGCCTCGGAGTAGCCCAACAGCTCCCCATGGCGAATCAGATACCAGGTGTGCTTGTGGTAGGCCGCCACGTTGATGTGCTGTCCGCAGGTGTGGAGCTGGGCTGCGGCCCACAGCAGCAGCCGCCCCGGCCCCGGGTCCTGATGCAACCATCCCCGGGTCTGGTCGTAGAGACTGAGGGCAAAGCCCGAGACCCGGGCCGCCCGGGCCAGATCCACCCCATAGGTGCGAGCGAGGTGGAGCACCGTGCGTTCCCGAATGGTGCTCTGAAACGCGAAACGGTCGTCGAGCAATCCCTGGCGCAGCATCCAATCCACGATCAGGCCCTCCCGCAGGGCCCGTTCACACACCACCAGCTCGCGCATCTGCAGCATCGCCATGGCGGTGTAAAGAATGAGCGCCCCTGGCACGATGATTTCTGCCCGGCGGTCGTTGATCGGGGCGAGCTGCCGGCGCTGCTCCAAAGGCATCGCCATCAGGCGCTGGAGGAGCCCCTGCACCCGTGATCGGGTGAGGCGATAGCCCTGGAGGCGCAGGGGGGGGCGGCCTTCCTCCGCCGCCAGCAGGGCCGCCATGGCCATGGCCGTTCCGCTGGTAGCCACCATCAGGGGCTTTTCGCCAGGCTGCAGGGCCTGCTTGACCTGGGACACGGCAGGATCCAATGCACCCTGGATATAGGCCTCCAGAAAGCTGCGCCGAGAGGGGGGAAGGGCATCCTCCTGGCCGAAGTCGCGCTGGAGGCGCACTGCGCCGATCCGGGTGCTGGTCAGCACCCGGGCGTCGGAGCCATCGGCCAGGATCAGCTCCGTGGATCCCCCGCCGATGTCCAGAATGATGTGGGGTGTCTGGTCTAGGGCCATGCCGGAGAGCACGCCCAGATAGATCAATCGGGCCTCTTCAGGGCCGCTGACCAGATCCACCTCCAAGCCGAGCTGGTCTTCAATGGCTTGCAGCACCTCCCGGCCGTTGGGCGCCTCCCGCACCGCACTGGTGGCTGCGGTGAGGATCTGCTCCACCCCATGGCTCAGGGCCAAATCACGGCAGTGGCGCAGGGTGAGGAAGGCCCGCTCGATGGCCTCGCCGCCCAGATCGCCGGTCACGGGATCCCTCTCCCCCAGACGGGTGGTGGCTTTTTCCGCCAGGAGCACCCGAAAGCTGTGGAGGTCCGGATCGACGGCGGCGATCAACAGATGGATGGAGTTGGTGCCGATGTCGATGGCGGCCACACGGCGTTCACCCCCATCTGCGTTCCCCTGGAGAGGGATCGAAACCGAAGGCTCGCTGCTGCCCATCAGAAGCATGCTGGGCGAAGTCGGCGCTACTTTGCCACCAATGGCCCCCGGCAGACCGTCCGCTGCAGCAATCCGCAGTGCTCCCTGACCGATAACCTGCCGCCACTGGGGGGAAGAGGTTGGGGCAGACATCTCCAGAGACCTGGCCCATGGGCCGAAAGATTGGCAACTGGCTGGAACTGCTGCGCTGGCACAAACCCAGCGGCAGGCTGATCTTGCTCATCCCTGCGGGATGGGCCCTCTGGCTCCATCCCCTCTCCCCTCCCCCTGCAGCGCTGGTGGGATGGATCGTTCTGGGAGGGCTGGCAGTCAGCGGCGCAGGCTGCGTAGCCAACGACCTCTGGGACCGATCCATTGACCCCCTGGTGGATCGCACCAAGGGCCGACCCCTGGCCGATGGAAGGGTGAAGGTCGGTACCGCCTGGGCCCTGCTGGTGAGCTGCCTTGTGGTCGCCCTGATGGTGGTGCTAGCCCTCCCGGCCACCAGCCGTGGCCCCTGTCTGGCCCTGGCCTTGGCCTGCCTTCCGCCGGTGTTGCTCTATCCCTCTGCCAAGCGCTGGTTCCCCTTTCCCCAGCTCGTGCTTGCCCTCTGCTGGGGCTTTGCGGTGTTGATTCCCTGGGCCGCCAGCAGCGACGCTGGGGGAGCTGCCCCTGGAGCGGCCTGGGGATCTCTCCTTCTCACCTGGCTGGCCACCCTGCTGTGGACCTTCGGGTTCGACACGGTGTACGCCATGAGTGATCGGGAGGACGATCGCCGGATCGGGGTACGCAGCAGCGCCCTCACCCTCGGCCCAGCGGCACCTGTGGTGGTGGCCGGGTGCTACGCCCTGACGTGCCTGGCCCTGGCAGGTGCGGCCTGGCTTCGCGGCGTCAACCAGCCCGTGTTCTGGGTGCTCTGGGCTGGGACAACCCTCGCCATGCAGCGGGAAGCCTGGATCCTGCGCCGCCCTGCCCTGCCCAGGGCCATCTACGGACAACACTTCAGCCACCAGGTGTGGCTCGGCAGCCTGCTGCTTCTGGGGCTGGTGGTGGCCCAGGCATGAGGCGCCCCCCCTTGCCACCCCTTCCGCCCCCCTTGCGCCCGGGCGACCGGGTGCGGTTGGTGGCCGCCAGCTCAGCCCTGGAATCGGCTGAGCGGCTGGAGGCTGGCATCGCCATCCTGCGGAGCTGGGGGCTGGACGTGGGGGAACCAGGTCCACTGGTGGGGAGGCGGTGGGGCTATCTGGCGGGAACCGACTCGGAGCGGACGGAGGAACTGACGCGCCAGGAACCGGATGGCTCCATGGCGCCCCTCCTGGCCTGCGTGCGCGGGGGCTGGGGGTCGGCCCGACTGCTGGACGCTGGTTGGACGGGGCTGCCCTCCCTGGCGAGCTCCCAGTGGCTGCTGGGCTTCTCTGACGTCACCTCCCTCCTCTGGTCCCGCTGGGCCAGAGGCTGCAGCGGAGGGGTGCATGGCCCGCTTCTCACCACCCTGGCAAGTGAACCCCTTTGGAGTCAGGAGCGTCTGCACGACCTTCTCTTTGGCAGGGGGCTGGCCCCCCTGGAGGGCAGCGGGTGGGTGGGCGGCGTCGTCGAAGGGCCCCTGCTGGTGGCCAACCTCACGGTGGCGACCCATCTCCTTGGCACCCCCCACTTGCCGGATCTGAAAGACGCCATCGTGGTGTTTGAGGACGTGGGAGAGGCCCCCTACCGCATCGAGCGGATGCTCACCCACTGGCGCCTCTGTGGGGCGCTCCAGCAGCTGGGGGGGATCGGCTGGGGGAGCTTCCGCGGCTGCGTCGATGGGGATCGAGCCGACCAGGCCCCCGACACCTTCTTCACCACCGAGCAGGTGCTGCGGGAGCGCACGGCCGACCTGGGAATTCCAGTGGTGGCCCACCTGCCCGTGGGCCACACCCCTGGCAACGCGGCCTTGCCCCTTGGAATCCGGGCCCGCCTGAATGGATCCGCGGGCCTGCTGGAGCTGGAACCCACCTGGCTGGAGGCCTAGGCCCCAGGGCGCGGTGGCCAGGGCGGGACAGTGCTGGGATTGCCGTTGCGCATGGCGTGGTACCCCGGCGAAAGAATCTCGACCCCTGCCTCGGCGAACTGATCCTGGATGGCCCCGAGCAGGTCGGAGAGGATCTCGCGGTAGCGGAACACATCACCCACGAAGGCATTCAGTTCGTAGCTGATGTGGAAGTCGTTGAGGGAGGTTTGCAGGACGAAGGGAGGGGGCTCAGCGGAGATTCCCGCCACCGACGTGGCGGCTCCCAGGAGAAGGCGATGAACCTGGCGCCAGGGCACGTCGTAGCCAATGGTGATGGTGGTGGCCACAGCCACCGGCTGGGCAGCTTCCCGGCGACTGAAGCTGTAATTAAGTATCGGCGAGGCGATGACACTGGCATTGGGCAGGCTCACCACCTCCTGCCGGGGGGTGACGATGCGGGTGACCAAGAGATCCCGGTCCTGCACCACCCCAAGCACCCCATTGATTTCGATGCGATCCCCCTCCTGGAAGGCCCGGGTGTAGATCAGCATCAACCCACTGATCACATTGGTGGCTACGGCGCTGGATCCCAGGGCCGCCAGCAGACCCACAAACAGCCCGGCCCCCTGGAAGGCCCGACTGCCCGAGCCAGGGATGTAGGGATAGGCGGTGACCAATCCCGCAAGAAAAATGGCCCCTGAGACCAGGCGCCCGGTGGGTCGGGCCCATTCCTGGTAGAAGCCGGGAAACACCAACCGGCCGCGCTCGATGGTCGCGAACCAGGCCTTGCACCCCTGCATGGCCAGGCGGGTGAGAAACAGGATCAGGGCCACGGCCAGGAGGTTGGGGATGGCATTGGTGCCTCTGTCCATCATTTGGCCTATCACCCGGAAGATGTGGGCCCGCAACCCCTCTGCAACGGCCTGGGTGGGAGGGAAGAAGCTCAGAAGCAAGGGGATCAGCAGGTAGCTGGCCAGGAGCAAGAGGGTCCAGTGCCCCAGACGCCGCAGCACCTGCAGCCCTCCCCGCAACTGCTCCCCATCCAGCACCTGATTGCCCCCCCAGCGCAGCCCGACCGCCCCAAAGCGCCCATCCAGCCACCGCTGCAGACGGTGATTGAGCTCAGACTGGAGCTTCCACCAGAGCACGTACAGCAGCAGGACGACCAAGGCCAGCGCCAGCCCCGTGAGCCAGGCCTCCAGGCTGTGGCTGCTGCGGTACTGCTTGAGGGCACCGCGCATCTGGTCGCGATACAGCTGGGCCAGCTCTTCTCGGGAGAGTCCAAAGGCCCTGGCCGCCCGCTCATCCACGGCGAGCTGGGGCTGAAAGCGGCCGTCACGACCCTGCACCCCCACCATGAAGTACGGCGGGTCCTCCTTCACCACAAGCTGCTCAGGATCAATCCGTTGGTTCTTCGCCAGCTCCTCCAGGATCCGGCTTCCCCGCTCGGCCACGAGCTGGGGGGTCTGGGCGCCGGCCGCCACACGCACCTCCAGCACCTGCCGCCCATCGAGGGTGATCCACGCCGGGGGCGGCAACCCTTCGGCAGCGTTCTGAACCGGTGCGGCCATGGCTCCCCTGAAACCCATCGGCAGGATCAGGGCCGCCATCACCAGCCCCAGCGCCAGCCAGCGCTTCACCCATCCCCTGGCTGCTCGGACGACTCCACCCATCACTGCGCCGGTGCACACCTGAAACCAGCTTGGCGCCGGCCCCCCCAGGCGTCAGCCCAAACGCTGCTCAGGTCCAGGCGACAAGCCCGGCCCCTAGGGCAATCAGCACCACCCCCGCCCATTGAAGGGGGCTGAGGGTCTCCCCCAGAAGGGCCACGCCGCCAATGGCCACGAGCACCACACTGAACTTGTCGACGGGCGCGACCCGCGCCACAGGGCCCAGCTGCAGCGCCCGGAAAAAACACATCCAGGACCCTGCGGTGGCGAGACCGGAGAGCAGGAGAAACACCAGACTCCGGCGGGGCAGGGAGGACAGGGGCAGGCCCTCACCCCGTGTCAGCACCACCGCCCCAAGAAACAGCACCACCACGAGCGTGCGCAGCAGGGTGGCCAGGTTGCTGGGAAGCCCCTCCACTCCGACCTTGGCAAACAAGGAGGTAAGGGCCGCCAGGAGGGCAGCGGCCACGGCCCAGAAGGACCATTGGTTCCAGAGTTCAGCCATGGGTTCCTCCCCCTCCATCCTTACTAACCGCGGGAGCGCAGCACGGCTTCGGCCACGGCCAGATCAAAGGGAGTGGTGAGTTTGATATTGGACGCCGGGGCCTCCAGCACCCGCACAGGGAACCCCAGGCGCTCGTAGAGGGCCGCATCGTCGGTGACACTCCAGCCGTCTTCCTGAGCCTGCTGATGGGCCTGCCGGAGCTGCTGCACCGCAAACCCCTGGGGGGTTTGGGCGGCCCAGAGGTGCTGCCGGTCGGGGGTGGCGAGAATCTGGCCGCCGCCATCCACCTGCTTGATGGTGTCGCTCACCGGGGTGGCCGCGATGATGCCTGCCCCCGCAGGGATGGCGTCCCTGAGGGCCCCGGCGCAACGGCTAAAGAGGTCCGGGGTGGCCAGACAGCGGGCTCCGTCATGGATCAACACCGCCTCGGCCTCCTCGGGCAGGGCCGCCAACCCCAGACGCACGGAGTCCTGGCGGGTCGGTCCCCCCAGAATCCATTGCACCGGCTTCGCCGGCCCCGCTGCGACCAAGATCGCCGCGATGGTCGGCCCATCCTCCGGTTGGCCCATCACTCCGATCCAGTGAATGTCCTCGCAGGCCAGGGCAGCGTCCAGGGTCCAGGCCAGGACGGGCCGCCCCGCCACCGGCAGCAGAAGCTTATTGATGTCCGCTCCCATGCGGCGGCCACTTCCAGCGGCAGCGATCAGCAAATGCATGCAGCTCCTCCAACAGGGACGGACGGCCTGGTGACTTGATCCATACAATCAGGCCTACCGCCCCCGCTCCCCGATGCGCGCCCTGTTTCTGGTCCCCGGGGATGCTCTCCAACAGTTGCAGGTGCTGCCGGCAGCAGCAGCCGTGGCGGACAACTTGGGATTCAGTCTGCAGGTGGCCTGCTCCCCAACCGCGGCCCCGGTGTGGCGTCTGCTCCCGGCCGTTGAGAAGGTGATTCCCTTCTCCTTCAGCGATGCCAACCTGGCGGACTGGGCCAACCTGCTCGGGTCGATTCGGGAGCCCGATTTCCAGGTGTGCATCAATCTGGCCGGTGGCCGCCAGGTGGATCTGATGCTCTCCATGAGCCATATCCCCACGCGCATTGCCACTGCGGGGTTTTCCGCCACAGAGCTGGTGAGCCAGCCTCAGGGGGGATGGCCCAGCCAGGAGCTTGCGGCCTACCTCAAGCCGATCGGCGTGCCCCTGGACGCCGATCGGTTCCGCCTCTCCCTGCCGAAATCAGCCTTGGAGAAGGCCACGGCAAGCCTCCCCCCAGGGGAGGGGCCCATGCTCCTTCTGGTGCCGGCAGGGGTGCCTGGCGACTGGCCCCAGGAGCGATGGGAGGGCCTGCCCGCCACCATTGGCGGCAAGATCCCGGGGCTGCGCCATCAGGTGCTCACACCTGCGAAGCCAGGGGCCCTGCTGGAGCGGGCGGCCCAAGTAGCCGGGAGCGATGTGGTACTCACCAGCGACCCGATCACGGAGGAACTGGCCCTGTATTGCGGCGTGCCTCTGGTAGCCCTCGGCCGTGGCGCCGACTCCCTCCCTACACGGGACGGGGTGCGGGGTCTGGCCGACCCTTCAGGCCTGGCCACCCTCAGCGATGCGGAGGTGCTCAACGCCCTTGGCCTGGTCTAAAGCCCTCCTTCGGAGCAGAGGAAAGCCAACGCGACGGTCACTGCCCCGTCGCCCCCCACCCACCTCCCAGATCAAACGGCCCTGGCTGATGCCCCTGGTGGCTCTGGTGATGGTGGTGAATGCCAGTGCTCTGGGCTACCGCCTCAGCGAAGGGTGGGACTGGGGCGACTGCTACTGGATGGTGGCCATCACCATTCCCACCATCGGCTATGGCGAGGTGGAACCCCTCAGCCATGCAGGGCGGGTGGTGACGGTGTTTTCAATCGTTGGGGGGCTGGTGGTGGTGCAGCTGACCATCAGGAGCCTCGTGGGGGTGGCGGAATCGGGTTACTTTCGGCGTCTGCATGCGCGCCGCCTTCTTCACTGGCTTCAAACCATGAACGACCACGTGATCCTTTGCGGCTACGGCCGCATCGGCCGCGAAATCGCCGCCCAGCTCAGCAAGGAAGGGACCCCCCTGCTGGTGGTGGAGATGGATCCCGATCGACGGGACGCGGCAGAGGCGAAGGGACTCCCCGTTCTCCTGGCCGATGCCACCTTGGATGAAACCCTTGTGGATGCGGGAATTCACCGCTGCCGCAGTCTGGTGGCTGCCCTTCCGAACGATGCGGCCAACGTGTACGTGGTGTTGAGTGCCCGGGCCATTGCCCCCCGGTGCCGTCTGATCGCCCGCTCGGACAGCGAAGAGGCCGAGCGGAAATTGCGGCAGGCTGGCGCCGACCAGGTTGTCAGTCCCTATGTGGCGGGGGGCCGCACGATGGCCGCAACGGCCACCCGCCCCCTGGCGGTGGACTTCATGGAACTGCTGGCGGGTTCGGAGTGCGAGGTAGAGGAATTTCAACTCAGCGACGACGCGGCCCAGCTTGGGAACCTCAATGGGCGCACCCTGGCGGAATTGGACCTCCGGGGCCGCTCCGGGGCCCTGGTTCTGGCGATTCGCAAACCAGCGCCGGCTGTTGTGAATCCCTACAGCTACCGCGGCAGCAGCTACGCCAGCTCCCCAACGCTGGTGGCGAACCCCGGAGGGGAAACCAAGCTGGGCCCCGGGCAGCTGATGGTGGTCCTGGGAAGCAAAGAACAACTGGAGGTCTTCGCGAACCTGCTGGGTGAAGCGGTGGTGAGCGTCGAACAGATGCAGGGCTAGATCTGCGCGGACATGCCGTTTCGGCGCGGGCATACGATCGCCGCCTCAGCCGCCGCTCCGCCATGACTAGCCACCAGCCTGCCATCGGGGAAAGGTTGGGGGCCCTCACTGGGCAGGTGGCCCTAGTGACGGGCGCTAGCCGGGGGATTGGCCGCGCCATTGCCCAGGAGCTGGCTGCTGCCGGGGCGGAGGTGGTGGTGAATTACGCCCAGTCGCCTGGGGCGGCAGCTGAGGTGGTGGAAGGCATCGTGAAGGCGGGTGGCCAAGCCTGGGCCCATCAAGCCAACGTGGCTGAGGAAGAAGAGGTAGAAGCCATGGTGCAGGACATCGTGGGGCGGCGAGGACGGATTGACGTGCTGGTGAACAACGCTGGCATCACCAGGGATGGACTGGTGATGCGGATGAAAACGGCGGATTGGCAGAGCGTGATGGATCTCAACCTCACCGGCTGCTTTCTGACCACCAGGGCCGTGAGCAAGCTGATGCTCAAGGCCCGCAGGGGCCGCATCATCAACATCACCTCCGTCGTGGCCCTGATGGGGAATCCGGGCCAGGCCAACTACAGCGCGGCCAAGGCGGGCCTGATCGGCCTCACCCGAAGCAACGCCGCGGAATTTGCCAGCCGTGGAGTCACGGTGAACGCGGTGGCTCCGGGCTTCATCGAAAGTGAGATGACGGCGAAGCTGGATCAGGAGCCGATCCTGAAGGCCATCCCCCTGGGGCGGATGGGGCTTCCCCAGGAGGTGGCTGGGGTGGTGCGATTCCTCGCCGCCGATCCAGCATCGGCCTACATCACCGGCCAAGTGCTGCAGGTGGATGGGGGAATGGTGATGCGCTAAGAGACCTGCTCGGATTCCTTGGTCCCTGGGGTCGCCAGGGGCTGGCCCAGGTCTTCACGCAGGCGGCGGATCCGCTGCAGCAACCGCAGCCGACGGCTTCGGGCGGTGATGGTGAGAAACAGGCGGATCGGCACGTACACCAGGGCCATCACCAGGCCAAGGGAAGCAATCAGGAGAAAGACGAGCCCGTCAGCAGCCGCGGGGGGGGAGAGGGCCCGGTCAGCGGCACCCTCAAGAGTTTGCTGGAGGATCTCCTCCATTGGGCCGAGTTCTGTCTGCACAAGGCCGACCCTACCGGCCACACCCCCCGACCCGGGCCCGTTGGCGGCCACCAGATCCGGATCTGGTGACGGGAGCCTCCCAATATGGGAGCCTGGAAAGCAAGACAGTGCTCCACGATTTCGATTCATGGCCAAACTGATCCAGTTCTCCGACGCCTCCAGAGATTCCCTGGAACGGGGTGTCAACGCCCTGGCCGATGCGGTGAGGGTCACCATCGGGCCCAAGGGGCGCAATGTGGTGCTGGAAAGGAAGTTTGGCTCCCCCGACATTGTCAATGACGGGGTGACGATTGCCAAGGAAATCGAACTCTCCGACCCCTTCGAGAACCTGGGCGCCAAGCTCATGCAGCAGGTGGCTTCCAAAACCAAGGACACGGCGGGGGATGGCACCACCACCGCCACCGTGCTCGCCCAGGCGATGGTTCGCGAAGGCCTGCGGAATGTGGCTGCCGGCTCCAATCCCGTGGAACTCCGCCGTGGCATGGAGCTTGCCGTGAACCGCGCCGTGGAGGGGATCGCCAACCGCAGCACCCCTGTACATGGGGCGGCCATCCGTCAGGTGGCCACCGTGAGCTCCGGCAACGATGAAGAGGTGGGACGGATGATTGCGGAAGCCATGGACCGGGTGAGCACCGATGGGGTGATCACCGTGGAGGAATCCAAATCCCTGGCGACGGAGGTGGAGATCACCGAGGGGATGGCCTTCGATCGGGGCTACAGCTCCCCATACTTCATCACGGATCAGGAACGAAGGGAGTGCAGCTTCGACCATCCCTTCATCCTCCTGACCGACCGCAAGATCAGCAGCGTGACGGATCTTGTTCCGGTTCTGGAGGCGGTGTCCCGCAGTGGCCGGCCCCTGGTGATCATCGCCGAAGATGTAGATGGCGAAGCCCTTGCCACCCTGGTCGTCAACAAAACCAGGGGGGTGCTTCAGGTGGCCGCCGTGAAGGCCCCAGGGTTCGGGGAACGGCGCAAGGCGATGCTGCAAGACATTGCGGTACTCACGGGGGGCACGGTGATCAGCGAAGACAGGGCCATGGGCCTGGCGAAGGCCACCCTGGAGGATCTGGGCCAGGCCGAGCGCATCACCATCGGCAAGGATGTGACCACGATCCTTGCCAGGGAAGACCGCAAACCTGCCATTGATCAGAGAATCGCCTCCGTCAAACGGGAGCTGGAGGTCACTGAATCGGAGTACGACCGGGAAAAGCTTGCCGAGCGCATTGCCAAGTTGGCCGGCGGCGTTGCCGTGATTCGGGTCGGGGCCCCGACGGAAACGGAACTCCGCAATCGCAAGCTGCGCATTGAGGACGCGCTGAATGCCACCCGAGCCGCGGTGGAGGAAGGCATCATTCCTGGAGGCGGAACTGTGCTCCTGGCCCTAGCCGATGATCTCGAGGGGCTGCTGGCCACCCTCAGCGGCGACCAGATCACCGGGGTGCGCCTGATTCAGGCGGCTCTCAAGGAACCCGTGCGGCAGATCGCCAGCAATGCGGGAGCCAACGGCGATGTTGTTGTGGAGAAGATCCGCCGTGAGGGCAAAGGCTTCAACGCCCTCACAGGCACCTACGAAGATCTTCTGAGTACTGGCATCCTGGATCCTGCCAAGGTGGTGCGACTGGCCCTCCAGGATGCTGTTTCCATCGCGTCCCTGATCCTCACCACTGAAGCGATCATTGCCGACCGTCCTGAACCCGCCAGTGCCCCCTCCGCAGGGGACGGCATGGGCGGAATGGGTGGCATGGGCGGGATGGGCGGCATGGGTGGCATGGGCGGCATGGGGATGCCCGGGATGATGTGAGTTGCCTAAAGGCCATTCACCAACTTGGCGTGCAGCCGACACACCGCTGTGGCTTGCTTTGGTGGATTGCTGGAGCAGAGCTTGCCAAGTTCCCGATTCAGTGCTTCAAATTTGGCCAGATGGCCAGGGCTCAGGGGGAAAGCCGCCGCACCGAGCAAAGCAACGCTTAGGAGCGCCCTTGAGCCCAGGGGGGATGGTATTGACTTGACCCTCCCTTGCCGGAGAAAAAAATCCAGGGCCATGGCCGTTCTTCAGCCTCCAGAACCACACCCTTCATCGTGCGCGTGGATGGCACAGATGTGATCCTGACTACAGAAAGATTTGTGATCCTTGCCTCAAAGTTTCCACATACCGAGTCACTTGCAGGTCCACTCCGGTGATGGCGGTGCCGACGACCACAAAGTCGGCGCCCTCTTTCAGGGCCTGTTGAGCCTGCTCTGGACTGGCAATGCCACCTTCACAGACCAGGGGGACTGCGGCTGGCAACGCTTCACGAAGCTGGCTGAGCAGGCCAAAGGCTGGAGGCGCACCTGTCTTGGTTGCCTCGGTATAGCCGTAAAGCGTGGTGCCCACCCAGGCACAGCCGAGCTCGGCAGCGCGCACTCCCGAATCCAGTGAATCCACATCGGCCATCAGCGGCACACCCAGCTCCTCTCGGGCCCGCCGCACCAGATCGTCCAACAGCTGCCCCTCTGGCCTTGGGCGCTGGGTGGCATCGAGGGCCACCACATCGGCCCCTGCGGCCCACACAGACTGCAGCTCCTCCCAGCGGGGGGTGATGTACACCGCACTCTCGGGCCAGGTTCGCTTCCAGAGGCCCACGATCAACGCCTCGGGGCACCGCAGACGAACCGCGGCGATATGTTCGGGGCTTTCCAGGCGCACTCCGGAGGCCCCACTAGCCAGGCAGGCCTCCGCCATGGCCGCAATGGCCAGGGGATGGCGGAGAGGAGAACCTTCAGGGGCCTGAACGGACACAATCAGCGACCCCTTCAAGGGCGACCAATCGGTGACGGAAGGCCGTGTCAAGACCGTGGCCTGGACTGGACAGCACCGGGCAACCAGACCAGCCAGGGCTCCAGGGCTGGAGAGATCGGGGCTGGAGGGACGTGGCCTCGTCTGTCGTCATTCCTGGATCGACGGGGTGGCGGGATGGATCCATTGGAGAGACCTTCCACCTCAAAGGTGGGCACGGGGGCCGCTGCTCTCTCTTCCATCGCCTCGCTGGGGAATGGCTCGTCGAAAGTTGTCGCAGGGGGGGAGGGGGGATCGGGGAGGGGCTGGTTTAGGCCGTCGTTCGGGCGGGGATCCCCAAGAGGGGGGGTTAGCGGGGGGAAGGCAACCTCAAGGGGAGCAAATGCTTCATCCAACCCCACGGGAGCTGGTGGCAAAGGAGATGGGGAGGCAAGGGAAGGTGGCAGCGGCATGACGGCAGGCTGGGCCAGCAGGGGGAGCAACCAGGAACGAACCGCTTCAGCATCGCCCCCAAGCCCCTCGGCCCGATCCATGACGGATTCAAGAGTGTGCATTCCATAGCGATGCACACAGCGCTCTGCCAGCTGCATGGCTCGGGGAGCATCCCGTTGCTGAATCGCCTCCACTAACGCCTCTTGCCAATCAGGCACGAGGTGTGGGGAATCGGGCGTAGTTCCGCCGCCATCGCCGGACGAGGCACTGAAAGGTGGTGGATTCACTGCAACTTTCGATCGAGCAGGGGGCGCACAGCCAGAAAGAGGGCCAAGGAAAGGGTCAGGAGAATGACCAGGCAAGTGGTCCCGGTTAGGTCACCGTAAGGAGCCTGAAGAACCACTTGGGACAGGGCATTAGACCCATTATATGCGGCACGAATGGGCTCGATCGCAAAGGTGAGGGGGTTAACAGAAGCCAGCCATGCCAACCAGCTGGGCATGAAGGAAAGGGGAGCTAATGCCGTGCTGGCAAAGAGGAGAGGCAGATTCACCACAAAGATCACGGCAATCATCTCGATATGACCAGGCAAGGCGAAAGCCAGACCAAGGCTGAGGGCGGTCACAGCAAACACCAACAGCGTCAGCGTGAGAAGCACCAGGAGAAAACCCAAGAATCCTGGCCAGCCATAACCCAGCAACCCCGCAACCAGAACAATGGCAATGCTCTGAACAAGACTCAGAGAAAGGATATAAAGAACGGAAGCCAGCACAATCGAACTGCGCGAGCGCAGAGGGGCCACAAGAAGACGATTAAGAAAACCAAATTCCCGATCAAACATCACGGGCAAGCCAGCATTCAAAGCGGCGCTGAATGCGGTGAAAACAATCACACCGGCCCCGAAGAAATGTCCATAACTCTCTGAACCAGGCAAGAGACCAGCCGGAGCTTTGGCAAACAAAGCACCAAATAAGAACAGCCAGATGAGGGGTTGAAGCACCCCAGCCACCAGTGTGGATGGGCGCCGAAGCAATTGCACAAACAACCTCCGGGTCAAGGCCAGGGTTTCCTGGATCACCTCAGCAAAGGCGGAGGGTGGGGCCGTCTCGGAAGGCAGAGGGCTCAACATAGGGGAAACGCTCGTCATGAAGGTGGGACGCTCGGGCGGATCGTGAGGGGATTCGGGGGATAGGGATGCGGTGCCGTCAGCGCATCTGCTTCTTTCGCTCCTCCTTGGCATCCCTCTGGCCAAGCACAGCCAGTTCCGCATCCATCAGCGTGCGTCCTGTGGCCTGGAGATACACATCATCGAGGCTGGGCCGGCTGAGCGCGAGGGAAAAGACTGGCAGATCGGCCGCCCTCATTCGGGAACGGATGGCTTCCGTGACGCCCTCATCTTCCACAACCAGATTGAGGGAATAGCCCTGGGAGCGATTCGCCACCACCTGCCTCACGCCAGGACAGACTTCGAGGAGGTCCCTCACCAGGGTGGATTCCTCCTCATCGCTGAACTCCCTGACCCGAAGTGTGACGCGATCTCCTCCCAGGGACTGCTTGAGGTGCTGAGGGGTGCCTTCCGCCAGGACACGTCCGGCTTCGATGATGGCCAGGCGGTCGGCCAGAGCATCAACTTCCTCCAGGTAGTGACTGCTCAGCACGATGGTGGTGCCGGAGTCGCGGAGCTGCCGCAGGACTTGCCAGATGGCATTTCGGCTTTCCAGATCCAGTCCAACGGTGGGTTCATCCAGCACCAGCACGGCAGGGCGATGGAGGAGCCCTGCCGCCAGGTCGAGCCTGCGGCGCATGCCACCGGAATAGGTCCCGCAGCGACGATCGATCCACTCCTCCATGGACAGGAGGGAGATCACCTCCTGGAGGCGTGACGCGGTCTGCGATGGGCGCAGATGATAAAGATCGGCCTGCAACTGCAGCAGCTCACGACCCGTCAGAATTTTATCGATCGCCACTTCCTGAGCCACGTACCCCAGCAAGCGACGCACGGCCCGTGGATCGGCCAGGGCGTCATGCCCTGCAACCTTCACCTCTCCCGCATCGGGCTCCAGCAGAGTGCAGAGAATACGGATGGCCGTGGTCTTACCGGCACCGTTGGGGCCGAGGACGCCATAGAGACAGCCTGACGGCACCTGGAGCGAGAGGTCATCGAGAGCCAGAACAGGGGCTGTTTTGCGATCGCCACCGAAGCGCTTCTTGAGGTGGTGGAGCTCAATCAAGCCGAGCTTCTCCAACGGTTTTACGGCCTTCTCAATCTAGGCAGAGCCAGGGGGGGGGAGGTGGAGGAGAACCGCCATGGCCCCCATGGTGACCTGGGAGGCCTGGGGGGTGCGAGCCAGCAACAGAAGGAGACAAATCCCGAAGAGGTAGAAGATCGACCACCGAAAAAGGTTGCGAGCGCAGACCGGGTCTGCAGGCTCTTGGCGCAAACGGTCGGTGAGCTGCAAAAGACGAGCGTTGAAGGGTAAGACCAAGACCCCGTAAAGCCAGCCGCCGCTGGGAAGGGCCACGATCCCCAGCAGGCTGAGGAGTGCGGTCAGCGCGCTATAGCGGGCAATGGCGTTAGCGGTGTGAACCACCCCATGCACCACTGGCAACATGGGGATCCCGGCGGCCCGATAGTCCTCCCGCAAGAGAAGGGAAAGGGCCCAGAAGTGGGCTGGGGTCCAGACCAAAACCAGGGAAAAGAGCCACCAGCAAGGCCAGCCGCCAAGGGAGCCTGCAGCGGCAGCACCCACAAGGGGTGGGATGGCCCCGGCAACGCCTCCGATCACGATGTTGAGGGAGGTTCGCGGTTTCAGCAGGGCGGTGTAAAGGAGGACGTAGCTGCAAAGGCCCAGCAGAGCAAGAGCTGCGGCCAGGGGATTCACGCCCCACACCAGAACCAGGACGGCTCCCAGGGTGAGGGCGATGGCCAGGGCAAAGGCCTGTCGTTGGGCCAGACGCCCCGAAGGGATCGCCCGTTTACTGGTGCGGAGCATGCGGCGATCGAGCTCCTCCTCCCAAAGGCAATTGAGAACCCCTGCCCCCGCGGAAGCCATGGCTCCACCCACCAGGGTGCAGGTGAGGCGAAGGGGATCGAGGGGCCAACTCGCGGAAAGGGCCATCCCGCCCACGGTGGTCGCCAGCAAAAGGGGGATCAAACGGGGCTTGGCCACTTCCAGCCAAGCGGGCAGGCGGGTGGAGCGTGGAATGGTGGTACTAGCCACAACTCACCTCCATCGACGAGGAAGCAGGACGCCAAGCGCGAAGGGTGCGGCCACAAAGGGCACCGAGATGAGCCATGAGAAGAGCAGCGACCAATTGGTGGGCAATGGTCAGGGAAGGAAGATGCAACTGAGCCCGCAGCGTGAGAACTCCCAAGGTGACTTGGAAGGCGACCAAGGCGGCAGCAGAAAGAGCGAGGGCCCGGATCGGGACATCAGAGCGGATCAGGAGAACTGCGCTGACGGCGAGAGCGAAGACGGAAAGGCTGGCAGCACCCGCAAATTGGCGATGCCGCAGAACCCATTCACACAGTTCACCAGACGTAAAACATTGATCCACAGCCCATTGGCTGGCCATGGAGGCCCCAATGACGCATTGGGTGAGCACCAGAGCTGTACTGATCACGGGCAAGGGAAACCACCAGGGTGGAAGGGGGCCTGAAGGCTCCTCCCCGGCGAGGCCCTGATCCAGGGCACTGATGACAAGGACAAGCAAAAGGGCCGTGGCCAGGTGGGCTGTGACCGTGGAGGAGGCGAGAAGCCCCGTGACCGTGAGGGCACCAAGAATTCCTTGGAGAACCACCAATCCAACGGCCAGGCCGGAAACCCAAGGAAGCCAAGAAGGAAGCTTGCAACGTCCCCACAGGCTCAGGGCCAACAAGGAAAGCAGGGCAAGCCCCACCAGGAAAGCGTCCAAGCGATGGAACCACTCCAGAAAGACCTGCATGTTCATCTGCCTTCCGGGCAGAAATGCCCCATAACAGAGAGGCCAATCCGGGCATGCGAGGCCAGCCTCCATGACTCGGGTGGCTCCCCCGATCACCACAAGGGCCACAAGGGCGATCACCAGGTGGGTGGTGAGCATCCGCAGGGCGGACCGCAGAGACAAGCGAATCAACGTCGTGGGGTGTAATGGTAACGGGATTTTTCAGATCAGGGATTCCAAACATCCCCGGAAGGTTTGTAACAATTGGCGCCAAATGCCACTGCTGCTACAAAAGGACCCACGTCACCAGAGCACTTTTCATAGGATGTTTTGGGGCTTTCCTACCCCGCCCTGCGCTCCCTCCTTATGTTGGACTGCGCACCAACGGACTCTGTCCCTTCCTCTAGAAGGTCATGGCAATTCCCACCTCTCTGATCACCTTCCTGGTGGGCATGGTTCTCGTGCTCGCTGGCCTCTGGCTTGGCCAGAATGTTTCCCTTTTGCCGCCAGCAGCAAGCCTGAATGCCCCGGTCTACGACGAACTTTTTAAGGTTCTCTTCATCATCGGAGCCATCCTCTTTCTTGGCATCGTTGGTCTTCTCCTATTCAGCTTGGTTCGCTTCCGAAGGAAGCCAGGCGACAACAGTGATGGTGAAGCAATTGAAGGCAATCTCCCTCTGGAAATTGTGTGGACAGCCATTCCAGCCATCGTGGTGTTGTTTATAGGGATATACAGCTACGACATTTATGAACGCATGGGCGGGATGACCCCTCTCAATGATCACAGCGCCATGGCCCATGCCCAGCCCATGGGAGAGATGTCAAGTTTGCAGCCAGCATCTGTTTCGACTGCCAACGACCCGAACAATTCAGCTTCGCAGGTTTGGGGAGGAATTGGACCAGCTTCAGGTGAAAATGCACTGGTTATTGATCTAACAGCACTGCAATTTGCCTTCATTTTTCACTATCCTGAGGCCAACATCACCAGTGGTGAACTCCATATCCCCGCCAATCAACCTGTTGAACTACGAATGAAAGCCAATGATGTCATCCACGCCTTCTGGGTTCCCCAGTTCCGACTGAAGCAGGATGTGATTCCAGGTCAGCAGACCATCCTCACCTTCACGGCCACCAAACCTGGAACGTATCCCGTGGTTTGCGCCGAGCTCTGCGGCCCCTATCACGGAGGGATGCGTTCCTCTGTCGTTGTTCATGAGCCTGGTGACTATGCCCAGTGGCTTGAGAAGAACACCCCGATCACCCCACCATCAACAGCCGTGGCCCAACTCGATCCCCCACCCATTGCCTGACCATGACTGTTGCCACACCCCAAGATCTAAACCTTCAACCCCAACCTGGAGAAAGCCTTCAGCCCAAAGGATGGCTGAAGTATTTCAGCTTTAGTCTGGATCACAAAGTGATTGGAATTCAATATATCGTTACAAGCTTCCTCTTCTATTTGATAGGTGGAGCACTGGCGGGCGTTATCCGTACGGAGCTCATCAGCCCCATGTCTGATTTTGTGAGCCGAGAAACCTACAACGAGGCGCTCACACTTCATGGCACGATCATGATCTTTTTGTGGATCGTACCAGTGGTGAACGGAGGATTTGGGAATTATCTGATTCCGTTTTATGTGGGTGCTCGAGACATGGCATTCCCTAGGCTCAATGCTGTTGCTTTTTGGTTGATCCCACCAGCGGGCATTCTACTGATTGCCAGTCATTTCATCACCGGCTCCGCGCAAGCCGGATGGACCGCTTATCCGCCCCTAAGCATCACCACCCCAGCCACGGCTCAGGTGGTCTGGATCATCAGTGTTTTGCTCCTGGGAGGAAGTTCGATTTTTGGAGCCATTAATTTTATTGCCACCATCTTGAAGTTACGGCGGCCTGGGTTGAAAATGATGCAACTGCCCATGTATTGCTGGGCCATGCTGGGTACCAGCATTCTTGCTGTTTTATCCACCCCTGTTCTCGCGGGAACACTTCTGCTGCTGAGCTTCGACATTGTGGCTCACACGGGTTTCTTCAATCCAAGCTTGGGGGGCAATGTTGTGGTGTACCAGCACTTGTTTTGGTTCTACTCCCATCCAGCTGTTTACATCATGGTGCTCCCAGCCTTCGGATTGGTGAGCGAAATTCTTCCCATTCATGCAAGAAAGCCCCTGTTTGGCTACAGCACGATGGTGTATTCGATCATGGCAATTGTTTTTCTTGGCCTGATCGTATGGGCCCACCACATGTTCACAAGCGGCACCCCGCCCTGGATGCGATTGTTTTTTACGATCGCTACAGCCTTCATCGCCGTTCCAACGGGAATCAAATTCTTTAACTGGCTTGCCACATTGTGGGGAGGGAAGATTGCCCTAAACAGCGCCATGCTTTTCTCCTGCGCCTTCATCGTTAACTTTGTTTTTGGAGGCATCACTGGAGTCGCGCTTGCTCAGGTTCCTTTTGATATCCACGTTCATGACACCTATTTCGTGGTTGGCCATTTTCACTACATTGTTTATGGTGGATCCGTTTTCGTCATCTTCAGCTCCATCTATCACTGGTATCCCAAATTCACAGGCAGGATGCTCAATGAGCCCCTTGGAAAGCTGCATTTTGCCCTGACCTTCATTGGGTTCAACCTCTGCTTCGCCCCCCATCATTGGCTTGGCCTCAATGGCATGCCCAGGAGAGTGGCTGAATACGATCCCACCTTCACCACCCTCAACCAGCTGAGCAGTGTCGGAGCCCTTCTGATGGCCGTCAGCACCTTGCCCTTCCTGTACAACGTGATCTGGAGCCTTCGGGCAGGCCCAAAGGCAGGGGATAACCCCTGGAATGCCCTCACCCCGGAATGGCTCACCAGCTCTCCTCCGCCCGTTGAAAACTGGATTGGAGAGGCTCCGCTGGTGGAACATCCCTACGGCTACGGCCATGCCCCTGGAGCCCTGACCTTGGAGCAAGCCACAGGCAAGGACCTCTGGACCGGGAACTGATCCCCCTTCCTTATCACCGCCCCCTTTCCCATGGACCGTCTGGCCACTGCTGCACCCAGCGAACCTTCTGCCCATCCACAGGCGGAGGTGCTTGCCCACGCTCCCACCGAAGGGCATGCCGATGTCAGGCTCTTTGGCCTGGCCACCTTCCTGGTGGCCGACGGCATGACCTTCGCCGGATTCTTCGCGGCCTATCTGACCTTCCGGGCTGTGAACCCCCTACCCAGTGGATCCAACTACGAACTGGAGCTGGTCCTCCCCACGATCAACACCGCCCTGTTGATCATCAGCAGCTTCACCTTCCACAGGGCCGGTAAAGCCCTCCTGTCAGGTCAACCCAAACCCTGTCGTCTCTGGCTGCTCCTGACCGCAGGTTTGGGAATCGCCTTCCTTATCGGCCAGATGGTGGAGTACTTCCATCTCCCCTTTGGTCTGACGGACCATCTCTTCGCCAGCACGTTCTACGCCCTGACCGGCTTCCATGGTCTCCATGTGACCCTTGGAGTGATCTGCATCCTTGTGGTTCTCCTCCAGGTGGGGGAGAAGGGTCAGGTCTCCCCCTCAAAGCCATTCGGCCTCGAAGCAGCAGAACTTTACTGGCACTTTGTGGATGGGATCTGGGTGGTGCTCTACGGACTCCTTTATCTCCTCTGATCACAACTGTTGGATTTCGATTGGATGATTTCCTTGCGGAAAGCAGGCCCTACGGGCAAAATTAAGATATAAGTGCTCATTGACACGGATGGCTGCGAACAAAGGCTCAGCCAGCCCTGCGGGTTCAGCCAGGCCGACTGGTTCAGCCAGGCCGACTGCATCAACCTCCCGCATCTCCCGCATCGCCAACAAGACGGACAGAGAGGCCCACGGCTCTTCTGACGGCCATGGGCTGCCTGCGTCGGCTCCTCTGGAGGGCAAGGACTTGCTGGACAAGGCCCGTTCGCTGAGCAATCGTCCAGAAGACCAGATCGCCCGTGCCTGCGGTTATGTGGGTCCCAGTGGCAGGGTGCTCAAAAAGAGTTTCTACCGAGCCCTTGTTGCTGCCAAGGGTTACACCCTTCCCTCCAGCAGCATGGCCACCAACCTGAGCCGAGGGCGCCATGCCGACTTCCGAACCAGGGTCCATGGGAATGGCAACCTCCTGATCGGACAGGCCTACACGAGGCGCATGGGATTGGAACCAGGCCAGGAGTTCCGCATTGAGCTGCATCGGGAAACCGGTTCGATCTGGCTTCTGCCCCTTGAGGCGGCAAAGAATAAGCACCCCCCTCAGGGTCACCAGCCTTGATCGGCCAGCCACTGGCTCGTGAGGACGGCTGGAGCTGGCTGGACCTGGAGACCCCCCGGGGTCTGATCCGCCAGCAAACGCTCCAGATAACGGGCCACCAGATCTGCCTCCAGGTTGACCGCATCCCCCACGCGCCTGTGCTTCAAAGTGGTGTTCTGCCAGGTGTGGGGGATCACCGCCAACCAAAAGTGCTCACCCCGATCCTCACAGCCGGCCACTGTGAGACTGATCCCATCAACAGTGATGCTGGCCTTTTCGCAGATGTATCGCCCGTAGCTGGGATCTTGCCAGGCCACGGACAGGCGCCAGGAGGCCGGCAAAGGCTCAATGCCCAGAACGGTTCCCAGTCCATCGACATGGCCACTAACCAGGTGGCCGCCAAGACGATCGGCGAGGCGGAGGGCGGGCTCCACATTCACCAGAGCCCGAGCCTGGGCCCGCCTGCCGAGGGTGGTGCGGGAGAGAGTCTCTTCGCTGGCATCCGCCCGGAATCCCTCGCCAGAGCCATCCAGTTCCGCCACCGTGAGACAGACTCCATCCACAGCGATGCTGTCTCCAAGGGCCATCGGACCCAACTCTGCCAAAGCCCCCCGCAGCCACACTCCCTGGGAACAGGGTTCAAGACGGCCGATGGCCTGAATCAATCCAGTGAACATGCCGTGGGCGAAGGGGGGCTGCTAACTCGTCATAATCAAACAACGGCCAGGGCTGTTGCACAGCAAACACACCCAGGAGCAAACACACCATGGTGGAAATGCAGGTCGCCGGCATAGCCCTTGATGCCGCAAGCCGCAGCCCGATCGTGCTTCTTCGAGACCCTTCGGGCCGCCGCCAGGTACCCATCTGGATTGATCAGGCCCAGGCTCAGAACATTCTGGCTGGGATCAACCGGGAGCGGCCCCCCCGGCCCCTCAGCCACGATCTGATGGCCCAGATCCTCAGCCTGGCAGGGCTGAAGCTGGAGCGAGTGGTGGTTCATGCCATCGAGGACAACACCTTCAGGGCCGTTCTCAAACTGATCAACCAGGCGGGGGAGAACACGGAACTGGATGCCCGGCCGAGCGATGCGATAGCCCTGGCCCTGCGCACCGACAGCAGCATCTGGATGCTGGAAGAGGTGGTTGCAGATGCCTCGATCTCGGTGGATGCGGAAGCCGATGCGGAAGATCAGGAAGATTTCCGCCGCTTTCTCGACCGGACGAGCCCGGCGGAATTGATCCGCCATCTTCACAAAGCCGCCCCCGAGGGCTCCCTCCCGGATGGGGAAGATGGGGAGGAAACAGCGGACGACTCCCACGGGAAAGGCTCGGAGGAGGGCCCGGGCGCTCCGGATGATGGCGACTCCCCCTCCTGACGGGCAGGGCACAGACCCCTCCCAAGCCATCCGGCGCCCCTTCGGAACGGGGCGGCCCGTTTCCCTGTTCACCCTGGGCACCATGCGGGCCCTCCAGAGCCCTGCAGCCATGGAGGCCGTGTTGGCCAAGGCCTTGGCCATCGGCATCAATCACCTTGAAACGGCTCCCGCCTATGGACCAGCGGAGACCTATCTCGGAGCCGCCCTGGCCTCCCTCTCCAGGGACCAATCGGAACAGCGAGCCGATCTGGTGATCACCAGCAAGCTGCTGCCCACCTTCGAAGTCGCTGAGGCCTGGAGCCACCTGCAAGGAAGTCTTCAGCGCCTGGGCATCGACAGGCTGGATAACCTGGCCCTCCATGGCCTGAACACGGAAGAGCACCTGCATTGGGCCTTGAATGGACCCGGAGCGGACCTCTGTGCCCGTGCTCTTGGAGAAGGCCTCGTGGAGCAGGTGGGCTTCAGCAGCCATGGCTCCAACAGCCTCATTGCCAGGGCGTTGGAGAGCGGCCGGTTCCGGTTCTGCAGCCTGCACCTCCATCTCTTTGATCCCTCCCGCCTGCCCCTCGCCCAGCAAGCCCTGGAGGCGGGGCTGGGGGTGATGGCCATTTCCCCTGCAGACAAGGGGGGGCGGCTTCAGGATCCCCCTCCCCAACTCGTGGAGGACTGTGCCCCCTGGGCCCCGCTTGCGTTGGCCTACCGGTTTCTCCTCGCCCAGGGGGTCAGCACCCTCACCGTGGGCGCCGCCGTCCCTTCCGACCTGGAACTGGCCGCCGCCCTGGCCTGCGCCCACCAGCCCCTCAGCCAGGAGGAACAACAGGCTCTGCTACGCCTCCAAACCAAGCGCAAGGAGCGCCTGGGCGAGGAGTGGTGTGGCCAATGCCAGGCCTGCCTCCCCTGCCCCCAGGAGGTGCCCATACCCTCCCTGCTGCGGCTGCGACAGCTGGCCATCGGCCATGGCATGGAGGCCTTTGCCCGGGAGCGCTACAGCCTCATCGGACAGGCAGGCCATTGGTGGGAGCAGGTGGATGCACGGGCCTGTGAGCGCTGTGGCGCCTGCCTGCCCCGCTGTCCCCATCACTTACCCATCCCTGCGCTGCTGGAGGATGGCCACCGCCGGCTAGCGGCGCCTCCTCGACGGCGGCTCTGGGGCTAGGTCCGTTGGCAGGGCAGGGTGCTGTTCCAGAGCTCCTGAAGCCGGTTCCGCTCCAGGGGCTCTAGGGGGGGGAGATCCTGGCAGCGTTCCAGGACGGCAGCGGGAGGGAGAAGCAGCTGGGCCACGGCGGGGGGAAAGCCCTTCAGGGCCGCAGCCAGCAGTGGGGTGGGAAGGGGCGGCACCCACCCGGCAGCCAGGAGCCTGGAGAGCAGGGGCGGTTGCAGGATCGCCTCCAACCACTCTGCGGGGGGGCTCGCCTCCCCTCCTGCGGGCCGCAGCAGCAAGGACCAGGCCTGGGGTGAGCCCTGGTCCGGCAGCAACACGGCCAGTCGGGGGTCGCGACGGAGCAGGGGGACCGCCTGCTGCCTGGGAAGAACGGCCGCCTGGGCGGGCCCACTGAGCAAGAGATGGAGCCCATGGCGATCGTCCTGGGCAAGGGCCTGCCGCCGCAGCCGGCATAAGCGTTGCGGATCTTCCTGCACCAACGCCATCACAACCCGCGGGCTGGAGGGCAGCACCACCTTGCCGGCCAGACTGGGATCCAGGAGGAGGTCCCAACCGCGAGGGGCCTGCTTCGCCAGATCCGGTCTGTCTCGCAAGACCAGAACCCAGGGGTTGCAGCTCCATGGGAAGGCCACCGGTGCCTCTCCCCCCGCACGGAAGAGACGGCTGGGGGCAGCGGTCCTGGCATCGAGACGGCTGAGGAGGGGGGCATGGCCAAAGGGGGCCCAAGTGTCCATTGGCAGATCGCTGGCCCAGCCATCCCCCAGTTGAACCAGGGCGGGACGTTCCGCCAGGGGGGCTTGGCTCGCCTCCTTCACCTGGGCAGGACCCTCCAGCCAGCTCACCCCCCACTCCCTTGGCAGCTGACGCAACCAGCGCTCGGGCAGATCTCCCCTGCGAGCCACCAACCTCGGCCCCCGCCGGGCGCACCCCAGCAACGCGCCTTCCAGCAGAGCCAGGGATCCGAAGACCCCCATCCCCAGCAGGGATCGCCGTGTCAGTTGCCCCTCAGCCATGGGTGGACCGTAGACGCGGGCCGGACAGCGCTGGAGGAGCCGGAATGAGCTGGTGGCAAGCCGCACTGCAGGTGGTGGCCAGATCCTCGGGATCTCGACCGCCCATTTCCCAGAGCAAGGCCAGCCCCCCAGCCCCAACACCTTCCTTGACAAACCCCTTCTCATAGTCGGCCAAGGCCGGATGGCAGGAGGGGGAAAACCGCAGGGAACTAGCGAAGGCCAGGGGCTGCACCTCCCACCGCTTTGCCAGTTGGTGAAGCAAACGCACAAGATCGCTGCTGGGTTCCTCCGCCACCCAACGGGTGGTGGCCAGGGCCGTTGCAGCCATGAGCCGGGGCCGCTGGCGAGGGGAGGCCAGGGCCAGCGCCAGGGCCAGAACGGCCACCATCTGACTGCCCCCGGCCAGCATCACGGGCACATCGGCGAGGGCGGCCTCCAGGAGCAGGGCGGCCGCCAGGGGCTGCATGGGATCTCCCAGGGCTGCAGCCACGGCCAGGGGATCGTTCCAGGCGTCACCCCCCAATCCCAGCCCTGCCCTCAGGGCCCCTTGCTCCACCAGAGCTCGCTTCAACCCATGGGCAGGGCGCCTGAGGCTGCCGCTGACCAGGCCCTGGGCCTCCACACCCAGGCCACAGAGCACGGCCTGGGCCGTTGTGGTCCCCCCGGGAACACACTCAGCTAACAGGAGGGGGGCCTGGGGGACACGGTTCGCCAGGCATCTCCCCCAACGTTTCCCTTGCTCCAGAAGGGCATCCACCCGCGCCGGGGCCATCGCCGCTCCCGTGCTCAGGCACCGGGCGGGTCCCACTCCAGCCGGCGGCGGCAGGCGCAGGTGGGGAATGGCCGGCGCCACGGCACAGCCCAGATCCACTACCAGGGGACGGAGGGCCAGGGCTTCCACCACTACATGGCTGATCAAGGCAGGAGAGACCCCAGCAGGGAGGGGCGGCAGGGCGTGGGGCCGGAGCCCCCCAGGACCCTGCAACAGCAATTCCGCATCCGCAGCGGCCGTGGCTCGGCGCGACTCTGGGGTTGCTCCTGCGGCGGAGATTCCTGGCACGGAGGCGGTTTCGGTGGCAGCCAACAGCAGGAGCACCTGGGGGGCAGGCCCTCCAGGCCGCCAGCCGCCCAGCCAACGTTCCCCCATCCCGGGAGACCCACACAGCAGCCTTGGCCGGGTCAAAGGGGGTCGAGGCTCACCAGCGCCTGCAACACGGGAGGAGGCTCGCTGATGGGCGACTGCAGGCGGGGAAAGATCCAGTAAGCCACCGCATGGAGACAGAAGACCACCAGCAGGTTTTGCACCAACACCAGACCGAGGGCCGCCCCCTGCACCTGGGCGAGGTCAAGACCGGCCCCCAACCCCAGCGCATCCGTGAACCGATCCAAAAGCTGGGACGCTGCTGTGGTGATCAGCACCCAGAGGTTTTCCCCGATCAGAACGGAGAGCACGGCGAGGCGCACGAGGAACCCAAAGGCCCCAATCAGGGCACCAACGGGCAGGGTGATCCACCAACTCAGACGATGGCGCCAGCCCCACCCCAACCACAGGGCCATCAGTCCATAGGGGAAGAGCACGAGGGGTCCCCGGATCGGGCCCATCAGGGCCACCAGCAGCAGACTGGTCACCGCCACTCCCTCCAGGGCGCAGCGCCAGCCATGGCGCAGCTGGAGCAGGGTGAGGGGCAGGGGGAGGGCCAGGCGAAAAAGGGGACTGCCCACCGGCAGGTAGTACAGCGCGGCCCAGAGCAGGGCTGTCGCCGCCGCCAGATAGGCGGTGTCCATGAGTTGGCGGGCCTGCCGCGGGCTGAGATCCCGCCGGCTCCGATCCAGGCCTGGGCGGGGAGGGGTTCCCATGGTCAACGGGGAGGAGGGGCTGGACGGACCGAGGGTGAGAGGGCTGAACCTGCTGGCGGCGCTTCGGCAGGCTGGGCGGGAGCACCATTCACCCGCTCGATCGTTTCGACTTCAAAGGGAATGCCGGCCGTTCGCAGCGCCTCGGTCACCCCCTCCGCCGGGGCAGAAGGGTCGGCCTGGGGAAGCCGGATGGTGACCCGGTAGGGGGAGGGAGCGGTGGGCACGGAGGGGGGTTTGGGCTTGGCAGCTGCTGCCTTGGACGCCTGGGGCTCCCTGGGCTTGGCGCCAGGAGCTGGGGAGGGAGAGGAGGGGGAACGCTGGGGTGCCAGGGCGGTACCACCCGTCTTGGCCGTGGCCCCCGGGGAAGGTGAACCGGAGGGCGGCTCGGCCTCCAGGCGTTTCGGAGCCTGAGGAGCCTCCTGCTCCACCGTGGCCTGCACCGGCGGCGTAGGAAAACTGCCGGAAAGGGTGTCACCCCAGGGGGTGCCCGCACAGCCGGACAGCGAGCTGAGCAAGGGGAGAGACCAGGCCGTTGTCCACACCTTGAACCCTCTCCCCCTCACCTGCGGACGACTGATCCTCATCCGTTTCCTGCCGGGCGGATCACCCGGACGGGGCTGGCCCGGAGGCGACCACTCTTGGTGGTGGAGGGCGCCTTCCTGGCGGTTCCCGCTGAGCTGGCACGAGGAGTCTTGGCGGCCGCCGGCGCTTTGGCCCGGGTCGTCTTCGGAGCGGCAGCAGCCCTGGTGGCCGTGCGTCCCCGGCTGCTTCCTTTCCCTTTGCCCGTGCTTGCCTTCGCCGCAAGCAGCTCGATGGCCTGCTCGAGGGTCAGGCTCTCGGCCGTGGTGCCCTCAGGCAGCGAGGCGTTGACCTTGCCCTGCTTCACATACAAGCCATAGGGCCCGTCGAACAGTTGGATCGCCTCGCTGCTCCCCTCCGGGGTTCCAAGATCCTTCAGCGCCGTGCGTCCTCCGCGCCCCCGCTTGGGCTGGGCCAGCAGCTCAAGGGCCCGGCTCAAGCCGATCGCAAGCACGTCGTCTTCTGCCTTCAAGGAGCGGTAGTCCTTCTCCCCCTTGCCCTTGTCGTGCACCACATAGGGACCGAAACGACCGAGACCCGCCTGAATCTTTCCCCCCTCCGGGTGCTCCCCCAGGTGCCTCGGCAGCCGCAGGAGGCCCAGGGCATCCTCCAGGCTGAGGTCTTCGGGCTTGACCCCCTTGGGCAAGGAGGCCCGCTTGGGTTTAGGGGTGTCCTCACTCACCTGGCCCAGCTGGAGATAGGGCCCGTACTGGCCGAAGAGGAGATACACCTGCTGGCCGGTTTCCGGATCTTCCCCCAGGGATTCCGGCCCCTCCGTTTTCTGCTTCAGCAACAGCTCCGCCTTCTGGGCGTCCAGATCGGCCGGGGTGATTTCCTGGGGGAGGGTGGCCTTGCAGAGCTCTTCGCTGCCATCCTCCGCTTCCCGCTTGCTCTCGAGATAGGCACCAAAGCGGCCAATGCGCACCACGCAGGGCAGCCCTTCGAGGGCAATGGTGCGGGAGGTGCTGGGGTCAATGTCGCCTTCCCGGCGTTGCACCTGGGCTTCGAGCCCCTCCTCCCCCTTGTAGAACTTCTCCAAGTAGGGAAGCCAGGGTGTTTTGCCAGCGGAGATGTCATCCAGGCTGCTCTCCATGCGGGCAGTGAACCCAGGATCCACCAATTCCGGGAAGTGCTGCTCCAGCAGAGCCGTGACCGCAAAGGCCGTGAAACTGGGGATCAGGGCATTGTTCTGCAGGGTGGCGTAGCCCCGGTCCTGGATCGTGCCGATGATGCTGGCGTAGGTGGAAGGTCGGCCGATCCCCTCTTTTTCCAGGGTCTTGACCAGGGCCGCTTCGCTGTAGCGGGAGGGCGGCTGGGTTTGGTGGCCAAGGGCCTCCACCCCTTTGCAAGTGGGGATCTGCCCCACCACCAGGGCCGGGAGCAGCACCTCCTGACCCTCGAGGGCCGCATCGGGATCGTCGCTGCCCTCCACATAGGCCCGGAAGAAGCCAGGGAAATCAATACGCTTCCCACTCGCGCGGAAGGTGCCCTCCGCAGCTTCCAGATCCACGGCCAGCAGGGTGAGCCGGGCGTCGGCCATCTGGCAGGCCACGGTGCGTTTCCAGATGAGCTCGTAGAGGGCCAGGTCCCGGCCGTCCAATCCGGTCTCCGAGGGAGTGCGGAAGGCCTCGCCCGCGGGCCGGATCGCCTCGTGGGCCTCCTGGGCATTCCGGGCCTTGGTCTGGAACTGGCGGGGGGCGGGGGAGAGATAGTCCTTGCCGTATTTGCTCGCCACACAGCTGCGGGCGGCCTGCACGGCCTGATCTGAGAGATGGACCGAGTCGGTGCGCATGTAGGTGATGAAGCCCCGCTCATAGAGCGCCTGGGCCGTGCGCATGGTGTCCCTGGCGGAGAGACGTAGTTTGCGGTTGGCCTCCTGCTGCAGGGTGCTGGTGGTGAACGGGGGCACCGGTTTGCGCACGGTGGGCTTTTCCTCCACCGCTTTCACCTTCCAGGGAGCCTGTTGCACCCGCTCCTGAAGGGATCGGGCCTCCTCTTCGCTCAGGAGCTTGACCTTGCTGCCGCTCTTGAGGGAACCGGTGGCCTCATCAAAATCACTGCCTCCGGCCACCCGGTCCTTGCCCACGTGGGTGAGCTTGGCCTCAAAGGCCACCGCCTGGATGTCCAGAGCGGCCTTGAGATCCCAGTAGCTGCCGCTGCGAAACGCTCTGCGGGCCTGCTCCCGCAACACCAGCAGCCGCACCGCAACGGATTGCACCCGACCGGCGGACAATCCCCAAGCCACCTTCTTCCACAGCAAGGGGGAGAGGGTGTAGCCCACCAAACGATCCAGGATGCGCCGGGTTTCCTGGGCATGCACCAACTCCATGTCGATGGACCGGGGCGTTTCCAGTGCTTTCTGGATGGCCGGTTTGGTGATCTCGTGAAACACCATTCGCCGCACGGGCACCTTGGGATCCAGGAGCTGCTGCAGATGCCAACTGATGCTTTCTCCTTCCCGATCCTCATCCGTAGCCAGCAAGAGCTGCTCGGCGCCCTTGAGAGCGTCCTTCAGTTCCTTCACCACCTTCTTCTTATCCTTCGGCACCACGTAAAGGGGCTCAAAGTCATGGGCCGTATCGACGCCGAGGTTGGCCCACTTTTCGGCCTTGTGGCTTGCAGGAATTTCGCTGGCGTTGTTGGGCAGATCGCGCACGTGCCCCATGGAGGCCTCAACCCGGAAATCCTTGGGCAAGAAGTTCCGGATGGTGCGGGCCTTGGTGGGGCTCTCGACGATCACCAGGGTGTGCGCCACAGGAGATGGATCAGACCGGTTGACCCTCTATATCGCATCGGGGCGCCCTTCGGGGCAACGTTTCGCGAATCAGCCGCCCGCAGGAGGCGCCTAAACCCGTCGCCAGCGCCGCTACAGTCCGCTTCAACGCTTGATTCATCGCTGTGGTTGCCGACATCGGTTTGCAGTTGAACGCGGCAGCGATTGCCCCGGAATCCGCCGTGTTGATTGCCCTTGTGGCCTGTCTGCTGGTGGATCTCGCCGGTGAACAAACCGCTAGCCGGTGGGTGCCGCCCCTCTGCTACCTGGGGCTGGGAACCTCCCTGGTGTTGCTCGCGCTCCAATGGAATGGGTCGCTCGAACCCTCCTTCCTGGGCGCCTTCCTGGCGGACAATCTGGCCATCGCCTTCCGAGCCGTCGTTGCGGGCTCCACCTTGATCTCCCTTCTCCTGAGCTGGAGGTATGTGGAACAAAGCGGCACCCCGCTTGGGGAGTATGCCGCGATCCTTCTCGCCGCCACCCTCGGCGGGATGTTCCTCTGTGGAGCCACGGATCTGGTGAGCATCTTCATCTCCCTGGAAACCCTTTCCGTGGCGAGCTACCTGCTTTCGGGCTACATGAAACGGGATGCCCGCAGCTCCGAGGCCGCCCTCAAATACCTTCTGGTGGGCTCCGCAGCCGCTGCGGTGTTTCTTTACGGCGCCTCCCTGCTGTATGGCCTCAGTGGGGGCAACACAGGGCTGGAGGCCATCGGTGTGGCCCTGGCTGGCAGCAGCGCTCCGGTCGCCGCCCTCTCCCTGGTGTTCGTGCTCTCCACTGTGGCCTTCAAAATCGCCGCCGTGCCCTTCCACCAGTGGACCCCTGATGTCTACGAGGGCTCCCCAACGCCGGTGGTGGCCTTCCTTTCCGTGGGCTCCAAAGCAGCCGGTTTCGCCTTGGCCCTGCGCATCTTGGTGGGTTGTTTTGATAGCTTCGATGCCCAATGGAAGTTCCTGTTCACCGTGCTGGCTGTCTTGAGCATGGTGTTGGGCAATGTTGTCGCTCTGGCCCAAACCTCCATGAAGCGGATGTTGGCCTACAGCTCCATTGGCCAGGCTGGATTCGTGATGATCGGTCTGGTATGTGGCACCGAGGAAGGCTTTGCCTCAATGGTGCTCTACATGGCGGCCTATCTGTTCATGAATCTCGGAGCCTTTGCCTGCATCATTCTCTTCTCCCTTCGCACGGGCAGTGATCGCATTGCCGACTATGCGGGGCTTTATCAGAAGGATCCCCTGATCACCCTTGGCCTGAGCCTGTGTTTGCTCTCGCTGGGAGGGATCCCCCCCATGCTGGGCTTCTTCGGAAAGATCTATCTATTCTTCGCCGGCTGGGCAAACCACCAGTATCTGCTGGTGATCGTGGGTTTGGTGACCTCCGTGATCTCGATTTACTACTACATCTCCGTCATCAAGATGATGGTGGTGAAGGAACCCCACGAAGCCTCCGATGTAGTGAAGGCCTATCCACCCATTCAGTGGAATCTTGCGGGGATGCAACCCCTCCGGGCCGCCCTCGTGGCCTGTGTGGTGGTCACGGCCATCGGCGGCATCCTCTCCAGTCCCCTCTTTGATTGGGCCAGCTCTACGGTGGCTGGCACTCCGATCCTCCAGGCTGCCCTGGCCAGCGCCAATTCCGGTGCAGTCGGCTGATTCCCTCAGGCCAGGGGCCAGGGCTCCGGAGAAGGAGCACACCCTGGCTTTCCTGGAGCACGTGGACAAGGTCTACGGAGAAGGGGATGCCCAGGTGCATGCCCTTCGCGATGTGTGTCTGACCGTGAACCGCGGCGACTATCTCGCGGTGATGGGGACCTCCGGGTCAGGCAAGAGCACGGCGATGAACATCCTGGGCTGTCTAGATCGCCCCAGCCACGGGCGCTATTGGCTCAATGGGATGGAGGTGGCAGGTTTGACGGATGATCAGCTGGCCGACATCCGCAACAGCCAACTGGGGTTTGTCTTCCAGCAGTTTCACCTGCTTCCCCAATTCAGCGCCCTGGAGAATGTGATCCTGCCGATGATCTATGCCGGAGTCCCACCGGCGGAACGTCGCCTGCGGGCAGAAGCCGCCCTGGAGCGGGTGGGATTGGCCCATCGGCTCGATAGCAGGCCCAATCAACTCTCAGGCGGCCAGCAGCAGCGGGTAGCGATCGCCCGAGCCATCATCAATCGCCCCTCCCTCCTGCTGGCGGATGAACCCACCGGCGCCCTGGATTCCCAGACCACCGCCGAAGTGCTGAATCTCTTCGATGATCTGAATCACGAAGGCATCACCATTCTCCTGGTGACCCATGAGAAGGATGTGGGCGAGCGGGCCCAACGGGTGGTGCACTTCCGAGATGGACAGATCGTGGGTTAGCCGGCCTGGCGGCCTGGCTGGGGGATCGCAGGCGAGGGTGGCCGTGGTGCTGTTGCCGGGCTATCCGAGGGCCGCTCCAGGGTTTGCAGCAATTGGCCGATCAACAGGGCCACCGCATCGGGTGACGGATTCCCAGAGGAAAGGGTGCCGGCCCCTGCAGGCAACCCGGGCAATCGCATGGCCGTGAGCATCTCGGCAGGCAGCATCTCTCCCGGATCGGTGGCCACCCAGCCTCCGTCCTGGGGCAGCCGGAGTTCAAAGTGCAAATGGGGGCCGGTGCTCAGGCCCGTGCTGCCCACCCTGCCGATCACCTCTCCCTGGCGAACGCTGTCACCCGGTTTCACATAGAGCTCAGAAAGGTGGCCATAGAGGGTGCGGCGCATGGGGCGCTCGTGTTCGATCTCGATGGCCAGGCCATAGCCCCCCGCATCCCCACTGCTCACCACCCGACCGGAGAGGGCCGCCACAACGGGCGTACCCTCCGGAGCGGCGAAATCCCGCCCGGAGTGCATGATCCAGGACCCCAGGATCGGATGAAGTCTCCAACCGAAGTTGCTGGTGGTGACCGCTGATCCGATCAGAGGAAACAAAAGGCCACGGTTGCCATTGCCCCCAATGGGCGAGGGGCGGGGCGTCAGACGGAAGACATCTGTAAGTCGAAAACGACCTCCCACCCCAGCCAGCAGGGCGTTGACCGGCACGCTGATCGGAGGCAGGGGGGAGGCGGTGATGCCTTCCCGGGCCATGCCCTGGCCAGAGAAGCTGGATCCCCCAGGACCCGCCAATGCAGGGGCGGAGGCTCCAGGCAGGACGAGGGCTTCGCTATCGGGTCGGCTGCGTCCACGAAACACCACTCCGGTGCGACACTCCTCGGCCGAGAGGGCCCCACTGCCACAGGCTTGCTTCCTCAGCCCGGGCACCGGATCCAGCACCAAGGAGCCCCGGACCCGCACGCGTTCCTTGGGTGTCACGATCCCGTCCCGAACCAGGGCGTCGAGGGAGGCGTCAAAGCGTTGGGGGCGGTCTTTCGGGAGCTGCTCGAGCGACGGGCGAAGGGGCTCAGGGCGCTCGGCCGTGGCGGGGGCGGGTGTGGGCAGGGCCGGTCTCGGGCGGGGCAACTCTGCGGCGGGGGCAGGATCCGGGGAAATCGGTGGCGGTGGGGTCAGGGGAGGGGCGGCCGGCGGCCCCTGCCATCCCCCCTCGGCGGCGGAGGGGCTTCCCCCCTCGGACTGGGCCATCACCAGAGTGGACCCTGCCAAGGGGGCTCCACAGACAACGGCCAGCAACAACGGGCGGAGACGACGGAGCATTGGGGGGCGGGCCGGGAAGCAGACGGAGCGAAGGCGCTTTGAAACGCGTCTGAACCGTCCAATCAATCGACGCCAATGTAAGGACTGTGGCCACCCTCTGGCCAGGAACGGTGCAGGACGCTTTGCCGGCCATCCCCGGAACGCAGGGCCAATCCCCCCTGACGGGTGAGCCCCTGAACATGCCAGCACCTGTTGTCGATGGTCAGATCCCGCGAGGGAAGCCAGAGACGGGCCTCCGCTTCCTGCCGGACCAGTTCCGGCTCCTCCGCCATGGCCATGGCCCATTCCAGGGCGGCGAAGACCCGTGGCAGCAGGTAGCGCGGGCGGGCACGGATCCGGCCCAGGGCGGCCACCAGATTGGTCGCCCCCCTGGGCACGGGGTTGCAGCCATTGAAACCCAGGCCAATGCGGGCCCACCGAACCCTCGCCCCTCGCAGTCGGAGCCCAGAGAGAAGGCCTGCCAGCTTGCGCCATTGCCCATCCCGCCCTTGGAGCAGGAGGTCGTTGGGCCATTTGAGTCGCCCCTCCAGGCCCAGGGCCTCCAATTGGTGGAGAAGGCCCACGGCCACACACAGGCCTGGAGCGGCCGCCCTGGGTTCCTCCGGAGCCCAGGGGAGGGCGGCGCTGAGCCAGATCCCCCCAGGGGGCGACTGCCAGAAGCGACCGTGCTGGCCGTGGCCAAACCGCTGGTGACGGGCCAGCACGGCGTGGGGTCGCACCAACCGCAGGGGGCCCCCAGCCGAGCGTTGGGTCAGCCAGCGCTCCAGTTCCGTTTCCGTGCTGGCACACACCGGTAGGTCGCGCAACTCCCACCGGCGGGGTGCCTTCACAAAGCCGCGAGCCAGCGCCCCATCCTCGCGGCAGCCTCCTCCAGGGAGGCCGTGGGATGCACCAAGGCCAGCCGCAGCCACCCCTCCCCTCCGGGCCCGAAACCAGACCCAGGGGTGAGGCACACTCCCGTGGCCTCCAACAGAGAGGCGGACACCTCCTCGCAGGACAGACCACGCTGGCGGGCAGCAGCGGGCATGGGCAGCCAGAGATAGAGGGCCATGGAGGGTCGGGGCACCACCCATCCGGCCGCCTGCAGAGCCAGCACCATCCGATCCCGACGGTCCCGGTAGACCTGCCGAAGCTGGGCGGGCCATTCGGGGGCCCGCTCCAGGGCCGCGATGGCTCCTGCCTGAAGGGCCAGGGACTGGTTGAAGTCGACCACCCCCTTGAGCTGCCGTAACGCCCCAATCAGGGGTTCGGCCCCCACGGCAAAGGCCAGGCGATAGCCCCCCAGGCACCAGCTCTTGGAAAAGGAGAACAGCTCCAGGCCACAGCGGCGCCAGTCGCTGTGCAGCAACAGGGCTGGGGCCGTCCCCTCCAGCGCCAGATCGACATAGGGGTTGTCATGGACAAGCACGACGTCATGGTCGATCGCCCTGGCCACGGCTTCCTCAAGCCAACCCTGCTCTCCGGTGGTGGCTGTTGGGTTATGGGGGAAACCAAGCACCATCAGCCGGAGGGCAGACCAGGTGCTCTGCGGCAGGCTCTCAAAGGCCGGCCGCCATCCCCGTTCCTCCTGCAGGGGCAGGGAGACGGGCGTGGCCGATGCCAGGTGGAGACCACCCAGGTGGGAGGGATAGCAGGGATCCAGAATCAGAGCAGGATCCCCTGGATTCAGCACGGCCAGGGGCAGGTGGGCCGTGCCCTCCTGGGATCCGATGAGGAGCAACACTTCCGTCGCAGGATCCACGACCACCCCAAAGCGACGCTCGACCCAGGCGGCAGCAGCCTCACGAAAGGATTGAGTCGCTCCATGCAGGCAATAGGCGGCACTGGCCGGCTGCTGAAGCGCGGCAGCCATGGCCTCCAGCACCACGCCTGGTGGGGCGAGATCGGTGGAGCCCAGGGACAGATCCAGGAGAGAGCCTGAATCCCTATCGCCGCACCGGGAGACACGACTCCCTACGTAAGCCAGTTTGCGCTGGTCGTTGCGGGCAAAGACCCCGTTACCAAGCCGGGAGACCCTCTGAGAAATGGGCATCCACGGGCTCAGAGATGGGCATCAACGAAAGCCTTCAGCTGGGCCTGGGGGAGTGCTCCCTCATGGCGAGCCACCTCCTCACCCCTGCGGAACAGAATCAGGGTGGGAAGGCCCTGCACACCGAAACGTTCGATGGTGAGGGGATTGGGATCCGCCTCCAACTTGGCCACCTGCAACCTTCCGCCATAGACCTGGGCCGCCCAGGTCATCATCGGGGCCATGAGACGGCAGGGTCCACACCATTGGGCCCATACATCGAGCAGGAGCAGGTCTGCCTCACGAAGAGCACCAGCCGCCACACTTGCATCGTTGAGATCAACAACGCCGGCGGGAGAGGGCGTCTGGGGGTCAGCCACGGATAGAACTCTGCACTGGCCCGATTGTATGGATCAGAGCTTGTCGATGGAGCGCTTCAGCTCTTGCAACTCCGCATCCACTTCCGCGACCTGAGCCGGTTCGAGCTGGGGAACCGGGCCGTTAGGTGCGGGAAGTTGAATCGGATTCGCCCCCCCCTCCAACCTCTGCTTGAGGGCCGCCAATTCGTCATCCACATCGCTGCTCTCCAGGGCAGCGAACTGGGATTCCAGATCGGCACCGGCGAGCTCAGCGGCGGCCTGGCTGCGGGCCTCCAGACTGAGCACCTTTTCCTCCATCTGCTCAAAGGCCGCCATGGCGTTGTTGGTGCCGAGGTTGTTGACGGCGGTTTGGAGCTGTTCCTGAGCCTGGGCAGCCTGGGCCCGGGCCTTCAGCATGTCCTTCTTGGTCTTGGCCTCAGCGATCTTGGCCTCAAGGGCCGTCAGGCTCTTCTTGAGGGTCTCCACCTGACCCGCCTGGCTGTTGATCTGATTGTTCAGGGCGGTGGCGGTGTCCTGGTAGGTCTTGCGGCGGGAAAGGGCTTCCCGGGCCAGGGTCTCTTCCCCTTTCTGCAGAGCCACTTCAGCTCGTTGATACCAGGCCTTCGACTGGGTGTCCGCCTGCTCAGCCTGGTTCTGAAGGCGTCTCTGGCTGGCAATGGCCGTCGCCACAGCCTGGCGCAGCTTCACCAGGTCGGCTTGCATGTCTGCCAGAGACTGGTCCAGGATTTTGGCTGGATCCTCCGCCTTGCTCACCAGGTCGTTGAGGTTGGCGCGGAGCAGGCGGCTGAGCCGATCAAAAAAGCCCATGGGCCGGGGCAGCATTGGGGATACGTTACCGAGGGTATCTCTGTCTGGGGACTTCGGCTCTGGGGTTTGCCGAACCTTGCCCAGACCCTCTCCCTTACCCCTACGCTCAAGGAATCATGGGCCACACTCCCTCCCCATCCCGCGGACGACGCCGCAAAGGCGGGGACGGTCCCGAGGGGCGCAGGACGAGGGGTGCGGGCCAGGAACAAAGAGTTCTGGGCAACATCTCCTTTCTGATGCCTGCCCCCCCGGCTCCTGCGGAGGGCCTTGGGGCTTGTCTGGACACCCTCCAACAGCACTGGCAACGGGAGGGCCATCTGGCCGCCCTGTGGCAGGCCTGGCCCCGGCTGGCCGGGGCCCAACTGGCCTCCCATTGCCGTCCCCTCACGCTGCAGGGGGGGGTGCTCACCGTGGGAGCGGCACCGGGTCCCTGGCTGCAGGGATTGCTTTACACCCGCCATCAGCTGCTGGGATCCCTCAGAGGAGCAGGGTTTGCCGTGCGGGAGGTGCGGGTGCAGCAGCATTACGTCCAACCCCTGCCCGTGGCGGGGGGGGAAGCGGAAGCCGATGTCTGGGCACGGCACCCGAGCCGCATTGATGTCCATGGCCTCGCGGACTGCCCCCGCTGTCAGAGGCCCGCACCCACAGGTGAGATGGCTCTGTGGGGAACCTGCAGCTTCTGCCGTCGCACCCAGCTCTCCGATCAGATCCCTTCCGGCTGAGCCGTGAGGGGAAGAAAACGGTGGCGCCAAAGGCCCTCCTGGGTCCGTGCTTCTGGGGATCCCTCCGCTGGGAAAACCGCCAGGAAGTCTTTATCGCTGGCCGGTTGATAGGGGCCCTGCTTGATTTCAAACATCACCGTGTCGGGGGCCAGAGCCACCAGGGTGTGAAAGAGGCCCTCCGGGATCTCCACCCCCCGCAGAGGGCCCTCCCCATCGAGGCGCAACTGCTGGATCACGGCTCCCTCGGGGTCGAGGAGCAGGACACCCATCGAGCCCTGTAACACCAGAAAACATTCAAAGCCCTCCCCCGGAGAAGACCGCAGGTGGCGATGGGGACGCACGTAGGTGCCTGGCTGCATCACATTCAGGAACCGCTGAACCAGCTCGGGCTCGGCATGGAGATTGTGGTTGCGGCGCAGACGCGCGGAGCTGCGGGCCTCGGCAGCCACCGCATCAAAGAGGGCCTGATCCAGGCATTTGAGCTGAGGCGAGGTCACGGCCGTTGGAAAGGTGAAGCGATCCCAGGCTATGGCTGGGGTCAGGCGCCACCACGGAAGAGGTGGTGGTGCTGGGCCGAGTAGAGCAGGGAGCGGGCCTGGCCTGAACCCGCCAGGGCGGGGCTCACCACGTAAAGGGTGGTGCGGATCAGGCCCCGCTCCCTGCTGATGGTGGCCATCTCGTGCAGGGGAACCACCTGAAGCCACTGATCCGGCCAGCTGACGCGATAGCCAATGGCAACGGGCGTTTCCGGGCTGTAGTGCAGGAGGAGCTCCCGCTCCACCTCCTCCACGTGGCGGGCGCTGAGGTAGAGGCAGAGGGAGGCACCGAGGGCAGCCAGGCGGCCAAGGGACTCCCCCTCCGGCATCCCGGTGCGCCCGCCGGCCCTGCTGAGCACAATGGTTTGCACCACACCCGGCAGGGTCAACTCGCTGCCCAGGGCAGCGGCCGTGGCCTGATAGGCACTCAGACCGGGCACCACCTCTACCTCCAGGCCCGCATCCGCCAGGCGGCTGATCTGTTCCGCCACGGCTCCATAGAGACAGGGATCCCCATCGTGCAAGCGCACGACCCGCAACCCGGCACGGGCCCGTTGCACGAGGGCCTCCATCACCTCCTCAAGGGTGAGCGTGCTCGTGCCGATCCTTTCGCACTCCGGCGGAGCCAGTGCAGCGATGCGCGGGTTGACTAGGGAATCGGTCCAGAGGAGCACCTGGGCCTGCTGGATGGCGGCGGCGGCACGAAGGGTGAGCAAATCTGGGGCGCCTGGACCGGCCCCCACGATCTGCACGGGAGGGAGGGACGGTTCACTCATGACGAGAGGCCAGCGGGGTCAGGAAGGGACAGGCGGCGGCCATAGAGCCACCAAAGTCCAAGGCCACCGAGGGCCATCAACAGCAGACTCACAAGCTGGGCCATGCGCAGGCCGCCGCTGCAGAAGGGCGGTTGGGAGAAAAGGCACAGGGGATCAAGCCTGAGGCCTTCGATCCAGAAACGGCCGCAGCTGTAGGCCATGAGATAAATGCAGGTCAGGGCCCCGGCAGGGAGCTCCAGGCGTCCTCTGGAGGCTTGACGAAAGAGGACGAGCAGCAGGGCACACACCCCGAGATTCCAGAGGGATTCGTACAGGAAAGTGGGGTGGAAGGTGGCTTGGTCGATGAACTCTTCGGGGCGGCGGGAGGGTGGAATGGTGAGCTTCCAGGGCAGGTCGGTGGGAAGGCCGAAGGCTTCTGAATTGAAGAAGTTGCCCCAGCGGCCGATCGCCTGACCCAGGGCCACGGCAGGCATCAAGACATCCACGAGGGGCCAAAAGCGCTGGCGGCGCCAACGGCAGAACAGAACCGTGGCCAGGGTGCCCCCGATCAGGGCCCCATGGATGGCGATACCCCCATGCCAGATGGCCAGCATTTCTCCCCACTGCCCGCGATAGTGGCGCCATTCCAGGAGCACGTAGTAGATCCGAGCACCCAGAACGGCACCGATCACGAGTACGGGGAGCAGGTCGCTCACCACAGTTGGATCGATGCCTCGACGACGGGCCAGACGGCGGGCCAGCAGCAGCCCCAGAACGACCGCCGAGGCGATCAGCAGTCCGTACCAACGCAGTGTGAAGGGCCCCAGCTGGAGCTGGGGCCCGGGTGATGTGAAGAGGGCCAGGACCATGGAAGCGGGGGTCAGACGATCCCCTCTGCCGCCTGCACCTTCTCCACCTGGCGTTTCTTGAGAACCAGCAGGATCTGGGCCAGGGCCACCGAGGCGAGGAAGGCAAGCAACCCATAGATTCGGATGGGGTTCTGGAGCACCACTTCCGCATCCACCTGGCCGAAACCACCAACGTTGGGGTCATTGGTCAGGGGGGCACCAGCCTCGACGGCTTCGCCCACTTTCACGAGCAAGGTGGGACCAGCCGGAACGGTTTCGGTCACCGAACTGCCATCGGCCTTGGTGATTTCCACCAGCTGGGCCCCCTTCTCGCCCTCGCTGATGGAGGCGATGGTGCCTGCGGCCGGGGCGGTGAAGACGCCGTTATTGCTCTTTTCACCCGTGGGATACACCTGACCGCGCCCCCTGTTGCCACCCACGTGAAACTGATACTTGCCGAAATGGATGGAGCTGTCAGCGGCCGGATCGGGGGAGAGGATCGGGAACACAATGGTCTGGTGCTGGTCTCCAGGGAGAGGACCCACCAGCAGAATATTGGGCTGGGTTTCGCTGTATTGGGTGTAGTAAATGCCGGAGGTTTCTTCCTTCAGCTCCTCACTTAAGCGCTCAGGCGGGGCCAACTTGAAGCCTTCGGGCAACATCACCACGGCCCCCACATTCAGGCCGGTCTGGGAGCCATCCGCCGCCACCTGCTTCACGCTGGCGTCATAGGGAATCTTCACCTCAGCCTTGAAGACCGTGTCGGGGAAAACGGCCTGGGGAACTTCCACCCGGGTGACTTTCTTGGCCAGGTGACAGTTGGCGCACACGAGCTTGCCGGTGGCCTCACGGGGCGTGGCGTAGTTCTGTTGGGCCCAGAAGGGATAGGCCCAGCTGGGGGTGGCCCCGCCGATCAGGGCAGCAAGGGCAAGGGTGAAGGAGACGAGGCTGCCGAGGAGGGCCTGAAGGGGACGACGCATGGGAAAAACGGCGAGAGCAGGCAAACGGGAGGACGATGAGACCGGGGGATGGGACATCAGGCCCACCAAGGGGACTCTCCGGTACGGAAGTCGGTTTCCGTCCACTGGCTCACGAACACCGTGTCGTTTTCGACAGCGACATGGGCCAGGGCAAGGGACAGGGGGGCGGGGCCACGCACCACTTTTCCAGTGGCGTCGTATTGACTGCCATGGCAGGGGCACATGAATTTGTTGGCTCCGCTGTTCCAGGGCACGACGCATCCCAGGTGGGTGCAGATGGCGTTGATCCCGTAATTGCCAATGGCTTCTGGACCCTCCACGATCAGATAGGTGGGATCGCCCTTGAGGCCTTGCACCAGGCTGCGATCCCCCTCTTTGTGGCTCGACAGCCATCCGGTTGCGGTGACCGTGTTCCCAAGCTCATCCTTTGCTGTGGTGCCACCACCTGAGCCAGCGGCCTTGGGGGGAATGAAATAGCGGGCCACCGGGTAGAGGGCACCCAGGGTTACACCCGTGATCGTGCCGAAGGTGAGCAGATTCATGAACTGCCGGCGACCCATCCCGGGCACGTCAGCGGGGGAAGACGCTGCAGGCATTTGGGTCATATGGCAGGACCGGGGAGGCGGCGGGCTATCGCCTGGACATTATGAACTGCACCCGGTCGATGCCGGGAGCGAAAGGCCGGCTCCGATGGAAGGCTTCACGGTTCGATGTGGGCAGGCTGGAGGCAGGAGCCTCACAATGATTCAGCTGCGATCGACAGCCCATGGCCGAGCCCGAGGTCGCCCTCAGCGCAGAAGAATTGATCGGGCTGCTGCAGCGCCGTTGGCAGGCCTCCTACGACCTGCGGTTGGTGCAGCGTCAGGGGCGGCTTTATTTCCAGGTGATGTGGGGCCATCTGGAGCAGCAGTCGTTTCCCATGACCGCGCAGGACTACCGCGAGAGAGTGGCCGAGGTGGCTGCCACCCTCAATGCGTTGGGAGCGGCCAACCAGGTGCGCAACTGGTTGGAGGAAGGACGGGACCGCCCCAGAATGGGCAAGGCGCTCTCCCTGGCCCTGCTCCTGTCGGACCCTCGGGCCGTTGAGTTTCTGCTTTGAGTTGGTGCAGCCTTAGCGGGGACCGGAGGTTTTGGTGAGCCATCCCCCCGACTGGCTCAGGGCCACCAGCGCCACGCCCAAGGCATACAAGGCCGTGATGGCTCCGGAGAGAAGCAACATCGTGATCGGATCGGTGGAAGGGGTGAGCACGGCCCCCGCAAGGGCACTGATCAGCACCACCCACCGCCAGGCCCGCACCATGGTGGGGGCATCCAGCAGGCCCAAGGCTCCCAGCACCAGTTGCAACACCGGCAGCTGGAAGGCCAGAGCGGTGGCCACCATCAGCAAGAGCACGAAATCCAGATAACGTTCGATCGACCAGAGGGGCTCCACCACATCTGCGCCGTAGCTCACCAGGAACCTCAGAGCCGCAGGCACCAGGGACCACCAGGCGAAGGCCAGACCGGCGAAGAAAAGAACGCTGGAGGCTCCCACGGCAGGGGCCAGCAGACGGCGTTCGCGCCGGGTGAGCCCCGGCAGCACGAAGGCCAACCCTTCGAACAACCACCAGGGCAGAGCCAGCACCAAACCCGCATACCCAGCCACCTTGAGGGACACCAGGAGAAATTCCCCCGGGGCCAGTTGCAGGAAACGGATCCCCTGCGCCGGCTGCTCCAGGAGCCGCACCAGGGGGCGCACCACCAGCAGGGCTCCGGCGGCGGCCACCACCAGCACCAGAAGGCCCCGCAGGATGCGGCGGCGGAGCTCTTCCAGATGCTCCACCAGGCTCATCTCCACTTCGCCTGGCAGCTCATCATCAACATTGATCACCCCAGAGGCTGGGGTCATGGACGCCCCTGGAGCAGGGGAATCGGCAGGGGGGGACAGGGGGGTGATGTCCGTCATGGATGGCCTTGAGCTTAGGAAGCCTCCAGCAGCAGCCGGGCCTGCTCAGGCTGCCCCCAGAGAATCTCCCCCCCCCGATGGCGGACGGTGCCGGGAGCACTGCCGGGAAGGCGCTGCAGGCCTTCCGTGGGCACCATCACCACAGGCACCCTGGCGTTCCCCCGTCCACGGCTGAAATGGGCGGCCAGATCCGCCGCAGCCTTGAGATCGGCTTCTGCGGCAGGACCTGCGGAGGCTTTCAACACCACATGGCTGCCCGGCATCTCCTGGGCGTGAAACCACAGATCGCCCCGTCGGGCCTGGCGCAGGCTGATCCAATCGTTCTGCCGATGGTTGCGCCCCACCTGTAGGCACAAGCCCGATGGGGACCGCAACTCCAGGGGATGGGGGGCGGCCCGTTCCCCATCCCCCCGCCGCCGTAGCTGGCCCCCCTTGGCGGACCCGACCCTGGCCTTGGGCTCCAGCTGTTGGAGGTCTTCCTCCAGCGCCGCAAGCTGATCGGCCTGATCGGCCTGATCCGCATACACCAGGGCCTCCTCCAGCCAGGCCAGCCGTTGCCGGTGGGCGTCCAGACGGGGGGTGATGGCGGCCACAGAACGTCGCAGTTTGCGGGCGCGCTTGTAGAGCGCCTGGGCCTGCTGGATCTGCTCCTTCACCGGGGGGAAAAGGCTGAGGAGCGCGTCCGCCTCCCGTTGCAGCGCTTCACTGCCGGCGGCGGCCTCCAGAAGGGCCTGCTGGTCGTCCATCAGACGGGTCTCCCGCTGGCGAAGTGCACCAAGCCGGTGGAGCAGGGTCTGGCGGTGCTGGTTCAGCTTGCGGGCCTCCAACCAGGCCTGGGTCAGGCGCGCAAGGGCCCCATGGAGCGCCAGCGGGACGGGGGGATGGTCAGGGGCGGCTGGCGCCGGCCAGCAGCGGACCTCCCCCTGGGTGGTGCAGTGCAAAGCAAACCGTTCCCCTTCAACGGCCAGGAGCCAGCGCTGCCACTGCTGCCAGAGCTGGCCCCACTGCTCAGCACTGAGCTCCCGCACCGGGTGCTGCGGCTGGAGAGGTGCTCCCCCTGGAATGGAACCCTCCAGGAGCTGGCGCACCAGGGCGGGGCTCACCCCTTGATAGGCCTCCATCAGGGCCTCGGCGAGGGGCTGGGGCAGGGCCGTGAGGCGCCGTTGCCAGCGTTCGAACGACTCCTCCGCGCGCGGGGGTTCCCCCCGCAGGGGGGGAGGAGGGGTGTAGGGATCCCCGGTGCTGATGGGCCGCCACCGGGACTGCTCCGCTCGCACCTGCCGGGCCAGGGCGATCACCTGCCCCTGGGCATGGAGCAGGAAGAGATTGCTGTGACGGCCCATCAGCTCCAGCACCAGTTGGCGCTCGACCGGCTCCCCGGGGCGGGGCGCGAAATCCAGGGTGACCACCCGCTCCCAGCCCTGCTGGCCCACGGCCACGAGGGCCAAACCGCGGAGGCCATACTGAACCTGGCGAGCCAAGGTGCTGCCTTCCCCATGCCTGGGCGGGGGGGGGATCGCGAGGATCCGGGGGGCTTCCGCCATCCAGCTCAGCTCCAGCCACTGGAGCCCACCCAGGTGGCGTAGCGCCAATTGCAGGGTATGGCCATCGCTCTGCTGGGCTTTCTCGAAGCGGCTAGGCACCAGGGCACCTCGAAGCTCCCCCACCAGGGCGCGGAGGGTGGTGGCATCGATGGGCTGGAGGCGGGGGGAGGGAACGGGCGGGCCCATCGGCGGGCAGGAGACCTTTACTGTGCGGCCAATAATCTGAGGGTCATGTTGTGCAGACCCATCTTGTAGGGACCGATGCTGTCGAACCGATGCTGTCGAAAGGATGACCACCCTCACGAACCATTCCACAGTAGGCGGCCCTGGCCGGCTCACCGTGCTCACCGGACCCAGCGGGGTTGGTAAGGGCACCTTGGTAAGGGCCCTCTTGAAAAGCCATCCCGAGCTGTGGCTCTCGGTGTCGGCCACGACCCGTTCCCCACGGGAAGGGGAGGTGGACGGGGTGCATTACTTCTTTCTGAAGGCGGAAGACTTCGAGCAACAGGTGAAGGAAGGCGGCTTCCTGGAATGGGCCGCCTTTGCAGGTAACCGCTACGGGACCCCACGCGCTGCCGTCGAGCAACGCTTGGCAGAGGGCCAACCCGTGTTGCTGGAAATTGAGGTGGAAGGAGCCAGGCAAGTGCGTCGCACCTTTCCCATCGGCCAGCAGATCTTCGTGGCTCCACCTTCCTTCGAGGAGCTGGAGCGTCGCATTCGCGGCCGGGGAACGGAGGCCGAAGAGGCCATCCAACGAAGGCTGGCCCGGGCTCGGGACGAACTGGAGGCTGCCCAGGAGTTTGATGCGGTGCTGGTGAATGAAGACCTGGCGGCGGCGGGCCTGGAACTGGAGATGCTCATGGGGCTGGCAGGGTTGGGGGGCAACCGTTGAGCCAAAAAAAAACGGCCCTTCAGGGCCGTACCGATTCCACTGAGGATTGGAAGCGATGACTAGAGCGGGTGGAACAGAAGATCGGGATAGAACCGATTGAATTCGATCATGATTCCTGCCGTGATGGTGAACCAGATCGCTGCAAAAACGGGAGCGGTGGTGAGGAACTTTTTCATGGTTGAGAGGCTTGCTTATAGCCAGTGAGTTGGAGGTCCGGTGGGGATTAGCGAGGAGAAACGGTGACCTTGCTGTCGGCCTCGACCAACTTGCCGCTGGTGTACTCCCGAAGCGCCGCCAACGGCCAGCTTGCGGCTGCCAGGGTGCTTTTGAAGGCGAGGGGGAGATCGATCTGGATTTCCTTCATGGTCGCGTCCTTGGCGCCACGAATGGCGATGAGGTAGGTGCGACCGGCCCAGCCGATGCAGCCAGCGATGTAGAGAAAGGCGATGCCAGGAATGATGAAATCACCGGCATGGCTCCAGCGCCCATCCACGATCAGGTGGGGCAGACCATCGGTGCCACAGAGGGCCTGGCTATAGAGCCTGAAGCGTGCTTTGGCCTGGTCGGTTTTGGCAGCTCCAGCCCGCTGTTGGAAACGGACATTTTCCGTGCAGGGTGTGAGGCCACCGATATCGGCTTGGGCCGTAGGCGCCCATCCAAAGATCAGGAAAGCGGTGAGGAGAACGGCGAAGAGACGGCGCATGGATGGGGGCCGCGGGTCAGGATGTCATCGCGGAGAGTAAGGGAGGGCCAAGGGGCCCATGCCATCAGTTCTGGCCCTCGAAACAAGTTGTGACGAGTCGGCAGCGGCCATCGTCAGTGATCAAGGGGTTTTGGCGTCTGCGGTGGCCTCCCAGGTGGAGGAGCATGCCCGCTGGGGAGGGGTCGTGCCAGAGATCGCCTCCAGGCGCCACCTGGAGGCCCTTCCAGGGCTGATTGAACAGGTGGAACGGGAGAGCGGTCTGCACCTGGGGGCCCTGGATGCGATTGCCGCCACGGTGACGCCCGGCCTGGTGGGGGCTCTGCTGGTGGGATCCGTGATGGGCCGGACCCTGGCCCGGCTTCACCACAAGCCTTTTCTGGGGATGCATCATCTGGAAGGGCACCTGTGGTCGGCCTCTCTGGAGTCGGGTCCTCCCCCCTTGCCGCACCTGGTGCTGCTGGTGAGCGGGGGGCACACCGAACTGGTCAGGGTGGAGGGGCCTGGCAGATACCAGCGCCTGGGGCGCAGCAGGGATGATGCCGCGGGCGAATGTTTCGACAAGGTGGCCCGATTGCTAGGGCTGGGTTACCCAGGGGGACCGGCCATCGAGAGGGCCGCCAGGGGAGGGGATGACCAGCGTTTTGCCTTCCCCAAGGGCAGGGTGTCGCTGCCGGGTGGGGGTTTCCATCCCTACGACTTCAGTTTCAGCGGGCTGAAGACGGCGGTCGGACGACAGGTGCAGAGCTTGCGGGATCAGGGCGGGCCGTTCCCCCTGGCCGATCTGGCCGCCAGCTTCGAGCGGGTGGTGGCCGAGGTGCTGGTGGAGCGCAGCCTGCGGTGCGCGGAGGATGGGGGCCTCGACACCCTGGTGCTCGTGGGGGGAGTGGCGGCGAACCGCAGACTCCGAAGCCGCCTTGAACAACGGGCGGCTGCCCAGGGCATCGCCTGGCAGGTGGCTCCCCTCACCTACTGCACCGACAATGCGGCGATGGTGGGCCAGGCGGCCCTGCAAAGGCTCATGGCAGGCCAAACCAGCTCCATTCGCTTGGGCGTGGCGGCCCGCTTCCCCCTGGAGGAGGCGGGCCAGCTTTACGACACCCCTGCATGCTTCTGAAGACGTCAGGGATCCATCCATTTTCCCTCAACATCCAGTAGATTTTCTTTACTTTTCCAGGCCCAGCATGAGGTGGGTCTCAGCCATGGCAACGGCCCGCTCCTCCGAAAGGCCTCCAGAGACGGCGAACACGCCTGGCACTGAAGCCCATCCCCAACCCGTTTCCCAGCAGGAACTCAACGCCTGGCGACGGGGGTTCACCCCCCAGGCGGAGATCTGGAATGGAAGGCTGGCCATGGTTGGGCTTTCCGTGGGCCTCACCGTCTTGATCGTGGCCCGACTGGCTCACCACAGCTGACTGCAAGGGTATGCGGTTGACCTAGAGACGGCCCCGCAACCTCTGTGCCAGTTCATTGGGCTTGAGACTGTGATGCATGGCCTCATCAGCAGTGGCACGGCCCTCTTCCACCAGGTGGGCCAGGGATTGATTAATGGTGATCATGCCGTCAAAAGCACTGCGGGACATGATCGACTCAATTTCATCAAGCTGTCCACGCTGGATATAATCGCGACAGGCATCTGTGTTGACAAAGAAGTCAAAATATCCAGCCCGTTTTCCATCCGTGGTCTTGATGAGCCCCTGGGAGAGAACGGCCAGTAGCACCTCGGAAATCGTGCGGCGCACACTGTCCTGCTCCTGGGGCGGATACATGCCCAAGACCCGCTCAACGGTTCGCACAGCAGAGTTTGTGTGGAGGGTTCCGAACACCAGGTGTCCGGTCTGGGAGGCCTCGATGGCGGTACTGAGGGTTTCCTGATCTCTGATTTCACCAATCAAGATCACATCGGGATCCTCCCTGAGGGAAGCCCTGAGGGCATTACGGAACAACTTGGTATGCAAACCAACCTCCCGCTGGCGGACCAGGGAAAGCTGACTTTCATGGACAAACTCCACCGGATCCTCAATCGTGAGAATGTGGCGCTTCATGGTGGCATTAATATAATTTATAATGGCTGCCAGAGTGGTGCTTTTCCCTGAGCCCGTGGGACCTGTCACCAGAAAAAGGCCCTTGGGACGCTCGGCAATTGTTCTGAGCTGTTCTGGGAGATTGAGCTGATCAATTGTTGGCATCTTCGTGGGAATCAGGCGCAGGACCATGGCATCCCCCCGCAATGTTTCGAGCACATTGATGCGCACACGCACAAAAGAGAAGCTACAGGAACCGTCATATTCCTTCTCCCGATGAAAGAGATCCACATCGGAGGGCTCGAGGATCTCGCGCAGCCAATCCCGAAACGTGGTCTTATCCGTCAGCGGCCAGCCCGTTCGAACAATCTCCCCCCGGCAGCGATAGCGGGGCTCTTCCCCCACCCCGAGATGAACATCCGAAAAGTCATTGGCAAATGCGATCTGCACGATGCCTTCCATCGTGGTGGGAAGTTGGGGGGGGATCCCCCGTTGACCCACGGCGAACTCCTGGGCCGCCAAGCTGTTGGGAGCTTGGCGAGGCGGCGGCGGCGGCGGAACCACGGGCCCCCCGCTGGCCTTCGCGAACGGGTCAGAACCCACAGGGCGCAGATGGGAGGAGTGAACCATGGTCTCTGAAACCCGATGAAATCATGGTGCCATTCCTGAACCCGATCTGCAGACGCCGGGGGGAGCGGGCAACCACCCTCTCTAGGATCACTAGGTCTGCAACCGGGTTTTGTCTGCTGCTGCCGGTGCCCTGCCGCTGGTCACCATTGTTTTGGGCACCCGCCCTGAAGCCATCAAGCTTGCGCCTGTGATCCTGGCGTTTCAGAAGGCCGAGGATTTGCAAACCCGGGTGGTGCTGACCGGGCAACACCGGGAAATGGTGAGCCAGGTGATGGATCTGTTTGGGCTCAAGGCGGATCACGACCTGGCCCTGATGGCGCCCCAGCAGACCCTCACCCACGTCACCTGTGCCGCCCTGCAGGGGCTCAAGGAGGAATTCCAGGCCCATCGCCCTGCCCTGGTGCTGGTGCAGGGAGACACCACCACGGCCTTTGCCAGTGCCCTGGCCGCCTTCTATGAACAGATCCCCGTGGGACATGTGGAGGCCGGTCTGCGGACCGACAACCTCTTCGATCCCTTTCCAGAGGAGGTCAATCGCCGCCTGATCTCCCAGTTGGCCCTCCTGCACTTCGCCCCCACCGAGCGCTCCGCGGCCAATCTGCGGGCCTCCGGGGTTGTGGGAGAAACGATCACCACTGGCAACACAGTGATCGATGCGCTCCTGCAGATGGCGGAAACCGCTCCGCAATGGGAGCTGCCGGGCCTCGACTGGACCCACCAACGGGTGCTGCTCGCCACGGTGCACAGGAGAGAGAACTGGGGCGAGCGGCTGGACGACATCGGCAGGGCCTTTCTTGCTCTGCTCGATCTGTTCCCCGATACGGCCCTGCTGCTGCCCCTCCACCGCAACCCAACGGTGCGGGAGCCCCTGCAGGCCCTCCTGGGGCAGCACCCCAGGGCCTTTCTCACAGAACCCCTGGATTACGACAGGCTGGTGGCGGCCATGCGGGGTTGCACCCTGTTGCTCACGGATTCCGGCGGGTTGCAGGAGGAAGCTCCCGCCCTGGGGAAGCCGGTGCTCGTGCTGCGCCGCACCACGGAGCGGCCCGAGGCCATCGATGCCGGCACAGCCAAGCTGGTGGGCACGGAAAGCACCTCGATCGTGGCGGAAGCGAGTCGGCTGCTCCAGGATCCCGCGGCCTACGCCGAGATGGCCCAGGCCCACAATCCCTTCGGCGATGGCTATGCCAGTGGTCGGATCCTCGCGGCAGCTCGGAGGTTCATGGCTTCCTCTGCTTCGCCCACGGGGGCAGATCAATGAAGACCCGGGTCCCGGGTTCCAGTCCCGAGAGGATCTGGGTGTCTTTGCCGCTGCTCACCCCCAGTTCCACCGGCTGAAAGGTGGGCTGACGATTTTTCCCCACCAACAACACACCAGGCCGTCCCTTTTCCGTGACCACGGCCACCGTGGGGACCAGGGTTCGGGCCGGCAGGTTGCCGGTCTTGAAGTCCACGTCGGCCGTCATACCGATCCGCAGCTCCGGGGGCGGGTTGAGAAGCCCAAGCTTCACCTCAAAGGAGGTGACGTTGTTGATCTTCACGGCGCGGGGGGCAACCTGGCGCACCCGGGCCGGGAAGCGGCGATCAGGGAAGGCGTCCACCCGCACATCGGCCGGCTGGCCGATCCGGAGCCGGCCGAGATCGTTCTCCGGCACTTTGGCGATCACCTCCAACCCCTGGGAGAGCTCCACGATGGAGGAACTGGTGGCCCCTGCGGTGGCGGACGCCGTGGTGGTGGGGGTCACGAACGCTCCGGGTTCCGCAAAGCGCTGGGAAATCACCCCCGCGAACGGGGCACGCACAATGAGCTCGTTGCCCTCCACCTGCCGTTGCTGGATCCGCTCCATCGCCGCAGCCACCCCCATGCGCTTCACCTCGTAATCCGCCTGGTAGCGCTGGAGATCGTTGAGGCTGATGGCGCCCTGGCGATGGAGGGGGAGGTTGCGGGCCAGTTCGCTGCGGCTGCGCTCCAACTCGGCCTGGGCAGAGCGCAGGTTGGCCTGCAGCTCCCCGAGACGATCCCGCAGATCCCCGGAGTCCATCACGGCAATGGGTTGGCCTTCCTCCACCCTGTCTCCCTCATCCACCAGCAGCTCCCGGAGCTGGCCCTGACGCTTAGGACTCACATTGACCCGCTCCACCGCATCCAGTTCACCGCTGGCGGTGACCACTCCGGGCAGGCTTCCGCTCCGGGCCAAGGCTGTGTAAGGAGCCACATCCTGTTTGGTGGCCGATTGCTGGCGTTTCCAGAAGCCCAGGCCAGCCAGAAGAGCCACCAGGGCCGCCATTGCGATCCACAGGGGCCGACGGGATCGGCTCTGGCGCAAGGGCAAGGCACGGGGAGGGGGGGGCACCACAACAGGAGGGGGGGCCACCGGCTCGAAGGAGCGGATCGGACGCGGGGCAGTCATCGGTGGGCCGGAATTCGATCCAGTCTCGCGGGTGATGGGTTGATCTGCGGCGCCTAGATTTCCGACCATGCTCAAAGCCGGAATCGTCGGCTTGCCCAACGTCGGCAAGTCGACTCTCTTCAACGCCCTCGTGGCCAATGCCCAGGCCCAGGCGGCCAACTTCCCCTTCTGCACCATCGAGCCCAACACGGGCGTGGTGGCCGTGCCCGACACCCGGCTTCAGCAGCTGGCGGGCCTCTCCCACTCGCGGGAGATCGTTCCCACACGGGTGGAATTCGTGGACATTGCCGGGCTGGTGAAAGGGGCCAGCCAGGGCGAAGGCCTGGGAAACAAGTTTCTGGCCAATATCCGCGAGGTGGACGCCATCGTCCACGTGGTGCGGTGCTTTGAGGATGGGGACGTGATCCACGTGTCGGGGTCGGTGGATCCTGTACGAGACGCGGAGGTGATCAACCTCGAGCTTGGGCTGGCCGATCTCTCCCAGATTGAAAAGCGCCGCGAGCGGCTGAAAAAACAGCTGCGCACCAGCAAAGAGGCCCAGCTGGAAGATGGGGCGCTGGCCCGCCTGCAGGAGGTGCTCGAAGCCGGGGGAGCCGCTCGCAGCGTGGCTCTCAGCGAGGAGGAAGCCGTCCTGGTGAAGCCCCTGGGACTGCTCACGGCCAAGCCGATCATCTATGCCACCAATGTGAGCGAAGACGATCTGGCCGCTGGCAATGCACTCACCCAGGCGGTTCAGGCCCTGGCGGAAAAGGAGGGTGCGGCTGCTGTGGCCATCTCCGCCCAGGTGGAGGCCGAACTGATCGCCCTCCCCGAGGAGGAGCGGCAGGAGTTCCTAGAGGGACTCGGCGTGAACGAGGGAGGGCTCAAGAGCCTGATCCGCGCCACCTACGACCTCCTGGGCCTTCGGACCTACTTCACCACGGGCGAGAAGGAAACCCGTGCCTGGACCATTCGCGCCGGCATGACGGCGCCCCAGGCCGCAGGGGTGATCCACACGGATTTTGAACGGGGCTTCATCCGGGCACAGACCATCGGCACCCCCCAGCTCCTGGAAGCCGGATCCCTGGCGGAGGCCCGCAACCGGGGCTGGTTGCGGAGTGAGGGGAAGGATTACGTGGTGGCGGAGGGGGATGTGATGGAATTTCTCTTCAACGTTTGAAACAGGGCGACCTTCTCGCTGGCCTCACCGTGGCGGCCTATTTAGTGCCCCAGTGCCTGGCCTACGGCGAACTGGCAGGCTTACCTCCGGTGACAGGCCTCTGGGCGATGGTGCCCGCCATGGTGATCTACCCCCTGCTGGGCAGCTCTCGCCAGCTCTCGGTGGGCCCGGAAACCAGCACCGCCCTGATGACTGCCGCTGTGGTGGCCCCCTTGGCTGCGGGGGATCCTGAACGCTATTGGGCCACCGCAAGCCTGCTGGCCTTGCTGGTAGGGCTCCTCTGTGGGCTGGGGGCGGCCTTGCGGCTGGGTTTTCTCGCGGATCTGCTCTCCAAACCCATCCTGGTGGGCTACCTGACGGGGGTGGCCGTGCTGATGATGTGCGGGCAACTCCATGCCCTTACGGGCACGGGCCAGCGGGCTGACACCCTGATGGAAGCGGTGCGGGAGCGGCTGGCCACCGAGGGCGGTGTGCACGGCCCCACCCTGATCGTGGCCCTGGGGGCCCTGGCTCTGATGCTCGCCCTGCAGCGCTGGGCCCCAGGCTGGCCGGGCCCCCTCGTGGCGGTGCTACTGGCCACGGCGGCCGTTCCCCTGCTGCACCTGGACCAGCTGGGCGTGGCCCTGATCGGCCCCATCCCGGCCGGGCTCCCCTGGCCCCAGCTTCCCTCCACCCCTTGGGACCCGAGCACGCTCCAGCCCCTGCTTGCTGGGGCCCTGGGTATTGCCCTCGTGGGCTACTCCGACACCATGCTCACGGGCAGGGGCTTCGCCCATCGCAGCGGTGAACACCTGGAGGCCAACGGGGAACTGCTGGCCCTGGCGGCAGTGAACATCGGCAGTGCTCTGTTTCGGGGCTTTCCGGTGAGCAGCAGCAACACCCGCACGGCTCTGGCCGATGCGGCCGGCTGCCGCAGCCAGCGCTACGCCCTGGTGGCTGCGGCCGTCACCCTGCTGGTGCTCCTTGGCCTCCGCCCCGTGTTGAGCCTCTTCCCACGGCCCGTGCTGGCGGCCATCGTGGTGTATGCGGCCCTGCGGCTGATCGATCCTGGGGCCTTCGTGCGCCTCTGGCGGTTTCGGCCTAGCGAGTGCCTGCTCGCCCTGGGCACGCTGGTGGGTGTGTTGCTCACTGGCCTGCTCACAGGCGTGGCCCTAGCGGTGGGGCTCTCCGTGGTGGCGCTCTTCGGCCGTCTGGCCCGACCCCATGCCGCTGTGATGGGGGAGGTGCCAGGCCTGGCGGGCTTTCACGATGTGGCGGATTGGGAAGGGGGGCGCACCATCCCCGGTCTGGTGCTCTTTCGCTACGACGCCCCCCTGTGTTTCGCCAACGCCGAGGATTTCCGCCGCCGGGCTCTGGCGGCTCTGTCAGGGGCCCACCCACCAGCGGAATGGCTGGTCGTGAACGCAGAGGCCATTGTGGAAATCGACAGCACCGCAGCCGAGATGCTCCTCGCGTTGCAACGAGAACTGGCGGATCAGGGCGTGCGGCTCGCCCTGACCCGGGTGAAACGGGAACTGTTTTCCCAGCTGGAGGCCGCCGGAGTGGTGGCACGGGTGGGGGGGGAGCACCTGTATCCCACCATTCCCACCGCTGTGGCGGCCTTTGCGCGCCGGGGGGAGTCAAAGCAGGGCTAATTCAGTGAGAATGGCCCCAGCCTCAACGCCCTTGAAAGGAGCAGAGACATGGACCCAGGAGCCCCCACGACCCCAGAACCCACCCAACCCCCATCCGCTCCCGATTCCGGCCTCCAGGGGCAGCCTCCAACAGTCCCATTCCCAGGGGAGCAGGCCTCAGGGGAGGAAGGGCACCATGATTTCGACGCCCAGAAACGGATCCATCAGCAGATCCGCAACGATCCGGATTACGACGACTGGGAATACGGCACGGAACCCCTCCCCCATGAAGCCTGGGGTGAAGGGAAGGCGACCCCTGATCGCCCCCCAGCGACGAAGGAAGCCCCCTAAAGCGAAGCGAGCGGGCAGAGGCAGGGGCGCACAGGAGAGGGGCACGGCGGGAAGCCAACACACCCCTTCCCCCAGAAAACAGCGCCGCCCCCTGATGGCGGAAAGCAACCTGAGAACGGCCACTTCTCGCAACGCCGGGGGAAACTGGGAGAACCAACTGCCGGGTCCGTCCTCTGCTGGTGTCCGTCTCAAGCCCGTCTCACCGGTGGTGTGCCATGGCCGCCAGTTTGCTGGTGGCGTTGGCCCCTGGAGTGGCCACGCCCCTAGGGGCTGCAGAGGTGTTGGAAATCCAGCTGGACACGCTTCGGCTGCCGATCTCCCTGGCCCAGCTGGACAGCTGGAGCCGCCAAGGGGGAGGTCGAGGCCGGTTGCCCCAAGGCAAGGAGAGCTCGGATCTCGCGATCTGGTTCAGCCTGCTGGAGGGGGAGAGCCAGGAGGATCTGCGCCAGCTGCTGAGGGCTCCCCTGCTGCGGGACCAAGGGTTTGGCCGCCAACTGCTCGACAGCTGGGCCGGCAGCCAGATGTTGGCCGAGGTGGGCCACCTGCTCACCACTGCCACGGGCCAGAGCACCACCCCCCTGCTGCAGGCCACCTTGCGGCGCCTCCTGGAGGAGCGGCGGGAGGTGTCCATGCTGGAGCTGCTCCTGGCCCTTCCGGAACCCCGTCTCCAGCTCCAGCTCGATGGCCTCCTGGGGCTGGCCCAGCAATGGCGTCTGGAGCTGAAACGCCAAGGCCAGGCCCTGCGCCAGCTGGAGAGGTTGAGCCAGCTGCAGGCCCCGAGTGAGCCTGCGGACGTTGATCCACCCAGCTGGGGGCCAGAGGTGGGCGTGGAAGCAAGACCACAGCGCCTGACACTGCCGGTCCCCGGCCGCCCTGACCCCCTGCCGCTGGAGATCTGGAACCCCTCTCCGGCATCGGCGTCAGGATTCGGGCGCCGGCCCTGGTTGCTGATCATGCCCGGATTGGGAGGCACGGCAGAGCAAATGGGCTGGCTGGCTTCCGCTCTGGCAGCGCGGGGATGGCCCACGCTGGTGCTGCAACACCCAGGCAGTGACGCCGCGGCCATGCGGGCCACCTTGGAGGGCCTCCGTCCACCCCCGGGTGCGGAGACCCTGCCCCAGCGGCTGGCCGATCTGCAGGCCGTCCTCCGTGCCGAGCAACAGGGCCAGCTGCCCCTGAGTCCACGGCGCGATGGGGTCGTGCTCATCGGCCATTCCCTTGGCGGGGTGGCGGCCCTGCTGGGGGCAGGACTCTCGCCAGAGCCGGGGCTGGAGCGTCGCTGCAAGCGGTTTGTGGATCGCCTGCCGGTCAGCAACCCCTCCCTGCTGCTGCAATGCCAGTTGGCGGGCACAGCCCTGCCGCTCACGCCCCATCCCCCCGATGAGGTCCGAGGGATGGTGGCCTACAACAGCTTCGGAAGCTTGCTCTGGCCCCAGAAGGGAGTCAGCGGGCTCTCCATTCCTGTGCTGATGGTGGGGGGGAGCCTGGATCTCGTCACCCCACCGATCGCGGAGCAATTGGCTCTCTTCCTACCGGTGGGCCATGACCGCAGCCGCCTGGTGTTGGTGGAAGGAGGAAGCCATTTCTCCCCGGTGCGCGTCAGTGCCCGGGAGCAGGCCCTCCTCCAGCTGGGAACGGAGCTGGTGGGCGCCCCACCGGAGGCGGTGCAGGCCCTGCTGCTCCAGCTGACGACGGCCTTCCTGAGGTCGGTCGAACCCCCACCGGCCCAGGGACTCCCTCCCCAGCGGCTGCAGGTGAAAGGGGTGAAGGCCTATGTGATGGATGGACCAGCGGCAGCGGCCTGGGAGCAGCGGCTCAGGCGCTGAGGCCTCTCAAAAGCGAATGCGGGGATCCAGCAGGGCCACCAGCACATCCACGGCGACACTGATCAACACCACCAAGGCCGCCACCACCACCACAATGGCCTGCACCACCGGATAATCCCGCTGGGCGATGGCTTCCTGCAGGCGAAAGGCGATGCCTGGCCAGGAGAAGGTGACCTCGATCAGCAGGGCTCCGCCAATGAGGGAGGCCACGGTGATGCCTGCAATGGTGAGAACGGGCAACAAGGCATTGGGGAGGGCATGGTGCAGCACCACCCGTCGCTCACTCAGGCCCCGGCTCCGGGCCGCCTCCACATAGTCGGAAGCGAGGGCCCGCCGGAGGTTGAGGCGCAGGGCATTGGTGAAGATGCCACTGAGGAGCAGGCCCAAGGTGGAAGCTGGCAGCACCAGATGGCGCAAGGTGCCCATCAGCTGGGGCCCATTGCCGGCCCGCAGGCTGTCGAAGAGATAAAAACCGGAACCGCTGGGGGGAAGAAGGGTGGGAGGAAAGCGCCCCCCCACCGGCAGCCAACCGAGGGCAACGGCGAACACCAGCTGCATCACCATCGCGGCCCAGAAGGGGGGCAGGGCATAGGTGCCGATCCCGAAGAGGCGCCCCGCCAGATCCACCTTCCCCTCGGGACGGGCAATGCCACTGAACCCCACGGCCAAGCCCAACAGTGCTGCCAGCAGGAGGGCCACCAGCCCCAGCTCGAGGCTGGCGGGGAGGCTCCGGCCGATGATGGTGGTGACGGGCTCCTGGCTGCTCAGGGAGGTGCCCAGGTCGGCGCGAAGAAGCTGGGACAGGAAGGTGCCGTATTGGACCAGCAGAGGTTGGTCCAGACCCAGCTGCTGTCGGAGGGCAGAACGGGCCGCCTCGGGGGCCCGGCTGCCGAGCAGGGCATCGATCGGATCGCCCGGGGCCACCCGCAGCAACAGGAACACGAGAGTGGCGATCAGCCAGAGCATCACGGGCACCAGGGCCAGGCGGGCCGCCACATAGCTCAGGAGGGCACGGCGGCGGCTCATGGCTGGCCTCCTTCGGCCCGCAGGGCGCTCAGCACAACCCGACCGGAGCCGTCAAAACGCGGGGTGCTCACCCTGGGCTGGGCCCAGGCCACGGGGGTCACCACCCACAGGGGCAGGTAGGGCACCCCAGCGGCGGCCCGGCGTTGCACCCGCTGCAGGAGGGCCAACCGCTCCGGACCCGCCACCTCGCTGCTGCGCAGCAGCTCGCCCTCCAGACCGGGGGCCGTCCAGAAACTGCCGCTGAGCACGCTGCCCCCCTCCTGGCAACGGCTGCCTTCGGCCTTGCTGCAACCAAGCATGGGGGTGAGGTAGTTCTCCGCATCGGGATAATCCCCCATCCAGTCGAGCAGGATCAGGGTGAAGGCCCCCTTGTCGAGCTGGGAATAGGCGGTGGTGGATTCCATGCCCGTGGTCTCCAGAGTGAGGCAATCGGCCAGATCCCTGCGGATCTGGGCCTGCCAGGTGAGCGCGAAGAGGCGGTCGCTGGGGATATCGGAGCGGAAGGTGAGGGGCAGGGTGAGGGCGCGCCCCTGGCAATAGCCCGCTTCGCGGAAAAGGGCACGGGCACGGGCAGGGTCGTAGGCCGGCCAGGCGGTGGCATCGGCGCCGGGCAACACGGGCGGCACCAGGGAGCGCAGAGGTGGCCGCATCCGCAAGCTCACCCGCTCCTCGATCAGGCGCCTGTTGAGGCTATGGGCCAGGGCCTGTCGCAGGCGGGGATCGTTGAGGGGGGGCTCGGAGGTGAGCAGGGAGAGGAAGCCGATCTCCAGGGGCGGGCCCACCGATTCCCGGAGCCGCCCCGCCGCGGCCAGGCGGTGGAGGGCCCGTTGATGGTCGAGCTCGAGACCGCTGGAGAGGAGCACATCCACCTCTCCGCTGCGCAGGGCGCCGAAGAGGGCCGTGGAGTTGCTGTAGCTGATCAGCATCAGGCCGCGATTCGTGGGCTGCTCCCCCCAGTAATCGGCGAAGGGCGCCAGTCGCAGCTGTTGGCCTCCAAAGAACGCAAGCCTGTAGGGGCCGGTGCCCACAAAACGCTCAGCCAGCGGCTTGTCTTTGTGGCCCCGGTATGCCGTGGGGGACACGGGCGTGAGCACGATGGAACTGAGCAGCTGGGCCAGAGGCGAGAAGGGCCGTTTGAGCGTGAGCTCCAGGGTGTGGGAATCCACGACGCGGATGGCACTCACCCGATCGCTCAGCTGATAACTGAGGGTGCCGAAGTTGAGGAAGCGATGGAGGGAAAACACCATGGCCGCCGCATCGAAGGGCGTGCCGTCGTGGAAACGCACACCCCGGCGCAGGGGAATGCGGGCCCGCAAGCCATCGGGACTGATCTGGGGCAGGGCTGTGGCCAGGCGCGGCTCAAGACGCCCATCGGAGGCGATGGCATAGAGGGGATCGCCGAGGGCACTGAGCAGCTGCTGCTCCCCGATGCGGGAGGCCTTGGCGGGATCGAGCGACTCGATGCGGCTCTTGGTGGCCACGATCAGCGTGCCCGGAGGCCTGGCGCTCTGACAGGCGGTGAGAGCGAGGAGCAGCAGGGCGATGGGCCCCCAGGGGAGAAGGCCCGGGCGCACAGACCGGGAAAAACGGGGAGCCGCTGCGGGGGTCACACCGACGTGAAAAGGTCCCCCATTCAAAGGGACGGTGCAAAACCGAGGGAGGTGCTTCAGCAGGCGCGGGGCAGGTGGCGCCGTGCGGCCGGACCCACCGCGCTGAGGGCGACTTCAAACACCGGGGAACCGCAGCGGGGGAGGGGCCAGCAGCGAAGCCAGATGCGATCGGAATGGGCATCCATACCGATCACCTGATAGAGCTCACTTGTGGAGGCATGATCCCCGGCGAGGTCCTCGGGAAGGCGGATGCAATCCCCCTGATGGAGGTTCATGGGTTGGAAGGCGTTGGTAGACAAACCGGAGTGGGTGGGTTGATGGAGAAGGAAGACCTTCATTCTTGCTTAAGGATTGCCACCCCCCTGGCGATCGATGGTTCACTCCGCACAATTCACTCCCCTGATCAGGGGATCCCCACGGGACCACAGGCAGCAGGAGCACAGACAACAGGAAGGACGTCAGAGGGTGCGCAGGCAGGCTTCCACGGCCTCCACCTCGCCCAGGGCGGTGATGGCCTCCAGGGCACGGCGGAAATCGGCCTCCACCACCTCATGGGTGATCACCACGATTTCGGCGCTGCCACTGTTGGCCTCGTACTGCACGATCGACTGGATCGACACCCCTGCCGTTCCAAAGGCCGTGCCGATCTTGCCGATCACCCCCGCCTCGTCCCTGCTGCGCAGGCGCACATAGTTGCGGTGGCGGCTGTAACCACCGTCCACCAGGGCGCATCGGCGCCAGCTTCCTGCCGCCAGAAGGGGGTCCAGACCGGCGCCCGCCCCCCCCACCTGGCGGATGCCGGCGATGTTGAGGATGTCGGCCACCACGGCGGAGGCCGTTGGTCCCGCCCCCGCACCTGGGCCGAAGAACATCACCTGCCCCACCGGCTCGCCCTCCACAAGAATGGCGTTATTCACCCCGTGAACCCCCGCCAAAGGATGGTGACGGGGCAACAGAGTGGGATGCACCCGCACATCCAGGGGCAGGGCGTCGGCAGGGGCGGCATCGGCCCCCACCAGGCCATCCATGCGCTCCGCCACCGCCAGCAGCTTCACCACATATCCCAGCTGGGCCGCGTAGGTCACATCGCGGGCATCCAGGCGGTCAATGCCTTCGGTGGCAATGGCCGAGCGCTCCACCGGGCCACCGAACGCCAGGGAGGCGAGGATCGCGATCTTGTCGGCGGCGTCATGCCCTTCCACATCGGCGGCCGGATCGGCTTCGGCATACCCCAGGCGCTGGGCATCGGCCAGCACGGCGCCATAGGCGGCACCCTCATCAGCCATGCGGCTGAGGATGTAGTTGGTGGTGCCATTGATGATCCCGCTCACCCGCTGAATGCGGTTGCCACCGAGCGACTGCTTCAAGGGCTCGATGATCGGAATGCCACCCCCCACCGCCGCCTCGATCAGCACATACACCCCGCCCTGGGCGGCAGCGGCGGCGATCTCCTCCCCATGGCGGGCGATCACCGCCTTGTTGGCGGTGACCACGGGTTTGCCCGCGGCGATGGCGCGGAGGATCAGGGAGCGGGCGGGCTCCAGACCCCCCATCACCTCCACCACGATCTCCACGGCAGGATCATCCACCACCGCCATTGGATCCGCGCAGAGCAGGGCAGGATCCAGCTCTACGGAGCGGGGGCGAGCGGGATCGCGCACGGCCACCCGCCGCAGGGCCAGCTCAGACACGAGGGGATGGCGCCCTTCCGGACGAGCCAGGATGGCGGCGACGCCCGCCCCCACCGTGCCTAGCCCCAGCAAGCCAACGCCGATGGCCATGGGCCCGAATCCCGCAAACCACCCATCCTAGAAAGGCCACGGCCTTGCCCATCGGCCATGGGATGGATCAGATCTGGTGATCGCAGCTCAGGATGCCCCCAGCTGGCTGGCCTGGGACTGCATGGTGCGGAAAATGCTCAGGAATCCATTGGCCCTTGAGGGGGTCAGGCTGGCCTGAAGGCCGGTGGCGGCAAGGACCCCAGGATCCAGGGCCAGGGCCTGCTTGGGCGTCAGCCCCTCCATGCCCTGCATCAAAAGGGCCAGCAGTCCCTTGGTGATGGCCGCATCGGAATCCCCCTGCCAGTGAAGCCGTCCCTCCTGCAGTTCCCCCACCACATACACCTGGGAGGCACAGCCCCGCACCTTGTAGGGGTCCTGACGGAGGGCATCCGGGAAAGGCTGGAGTTTCTTGCCGAGCCAGAGCACATATTCATAGCGGCGCTTGGGATCGGTGGTGCTGCCAAGGCGCTCCACCATCTGATCGAGGGCCGCACTGCCGCTGCCGGAGGCGGGAGAACTCATGGGCGTGGGCGGTAAAGCAGCAGGCCGGCCATGGCACCCAGCAGGGCCAACGCACCAAGGGAACTGGCCGTGCGTGGCAGGGAAAGGAAGGGGGAGGGAGCGGCCTGGCTGTGGAGGGCGCCTGGAACCGTGCCGGGGAGCTCGACATAGTCGCGGTGGCCGGGACCCGCATCCACCTGGACTTCCCAATCGGCCCTGGCCTGGGAGGGCAAGGTGAAGGTGAGCTGGCCGTCCCCATTGGTGTGGCCAAGCTCGACGGAAGTGTCACCGGTGGGGCTCACCATGCGCACGGCCGCATCGCGGGCGGGAAGACCAGTCGAAAACCTGCTCTCCAGCTGGTAAGGGCTGCGAAAGGTGGAACGGCCCAACCGCTCCAGGGTGCTCTCAATCCCATGGGCATGGACCACGGGGGTGCCGAGGAAAGCGAGCGTGCAGCCACCGAGGAGAAGGGGCATGCGAAGGGCCAGAAGAGCAACCATCGGTGCCATATAGGAAGAGACGTCAGGATGACAGGGCTGTCAACCCGCATTCCAGCGGCTGGAGGTGCTTCGGCCGGCCTGAACCATCGAAGCGATGGTGCTCACCATCAGGCTGAGGGCTTCGCCGCTGCCCTGGCGCCCTTCCAGTTCGGCAGCGAGCACCTGGGCGGCCGCCGTGCCCTGGGAGCCAACGCTCGTGGAGGGATGGGCGAACACCAGCCGCTGGGAAGGGGAGAGGGCCAAGACAAGGAAATGGGCTTCCCGGATCTTGGCAAATCCCAACGGCAAGAGCGAGTGGTCGGGCCCAGCGTTAAAAGGTTGCAACACGACCGCAGGCCTCGTGGAGACCCGTTTCATCCAACCACCCCAGGAAGGGCACATCCCAGGGATCCTGCGGCAGGGCAGGCGTCACACAGAGGGAGGGGAGCACGGCCAGGGCGGGCACGGCCCGCCAGGCGGGGTCCCTGCGGAGGCGGTCGTACCACCCGCCGCCGGACCCCAGGCGTAGCCCCCTGGAATCCACCGCCAGGGCAGGCACCAGGAGCAGCCCCAGGGCCGCTGGCTCCAGGGCAGCCTCGCCCAGGGGGGCAGGAATGCCCACCCCATCGGGGGCGAGGGGATCGCCGGGCTCCCAGGGCAGATAGAGGAGCCGGTCGCCGCGGATGGCGGGCAAGGCCAGGTGCTGGCGCCATGGGCCAGAGAGGTGTTCAGGCAGGGGGCGCAGATCGGGCTCATGGCCGAGGGGCCAGTAGAGGCCGAGCCGGAGCGGAGGAGCCGTGAAGCGGGGCACCACCGTGGCGGCGGCGGCGAGAAGGGCTGGCTGGGCCTGGGCCATGGCCTGGCGGCGCTGCTGGCGGAAATGGCGCCGCAGCTCGGCCTTCGTCCCTGCCGGTGGGGTCGGGGGGGGAGAGGGGGCGAATTCCATGGGTCATTTTTGCGGCATGGGTGGTCATCGACAGCGCCCTCTCCATGGGCCACGCTGGGCCGGTTCCCCCCGGGCCCCGATGCGCATCCTTGGCCTTGATCCTGGCCTGGCCCGCGTGGGCTATGGCGTGGTCGAGGTGGAAAGGGGTGCGAACGGACGGCCCAGCCGGGGCCGGCAGCGCATGCTGGACTGCGGCCTGATCCGCACCGATGCCGACCGCAGCGAAGGGCAGCGGCTGGTGGAGATCGCCGCCGACCTGCGGGTGTTGCTGCGCCGCTGGCAACCGGAGCTGGCGGCAGTGGAGAAGTTTTTCTTCTATCGCTCCAGCACCACCATTTCCGTGGTGCAGGCCCGGGGCGTGTTGATGATGACCCTCGCCCGCTTCCATATCCCGGTGGTGGAATATCCACCGATGCAGATCAAGCTGGCCCTGGCAGGGCATGGCCATGCGGAAAAGGATGAGGTGCTCGCTGCGGTGATGCGGGAGCTGGATCTGGACGATCCGCCCCGACCCGATGACGCCGCCGATGCCCTTGCCGTGGCCCTCACGGGCTGGTTTCAGCTCTAAGCCGGCTGGCTCACCCCGCCAACGCCAGCTCAAAAGCTCGACGGTCGGCCTCGCCGCTGGGCAAGGGCCGCTCAAACACCTGGCAGAACACCTTCACCACCCGTTCGCCGGAATCGATGGCTTCCAAAGGGTCCTTCCGCAGGCGATGGCGCAGGCAGCAGGCCACCACCCGGGCCACATCCTCGTCGGCCACGGCATCGCGCCCTTCAAAGGCCGCCAGAGCCCGGGCGGCCCGGTTGGTGACGATGTCACCCCGCAGACCATCCACATCGAGCTCCCCGCAAACGGCCGAAATGCGCAGGCGCAGGTCGTCATCGATCGTTACCCCGGGGAGCCGCTCCTGCGCCGCGACCACTCGCGCCTGCAGGGCCTCCTGTACCGGGGCGCTAGCCGCCAGAAAGGCCAACGGATCCGCATCAAAGGCCGTTCGCTGATCCACCACCAGCACCCTCAGCTCCGGGTCGCGCACCGTGCGCACCTCCACACTCATGCCGAAGCGATCGAGCAGCTGGGGGCGGAGCTCCCCCTCTTCCGGGTTGCCCGAGCCGATGAGCACAAAGCGGGCCGGATGGCGCACCGAGATGCCCTCCCGCTCCACGGTGTTCCACCCAGAGGCGGCCGCATCCAGCAGCACGTCGACCAGGTGATCGTCGAGAAGATTGACCTCATCCACATACAGCAGACCCCGATTGGCCTTGGCCAGCAGGCCGGGCTCAAAGGCGCGCACGCCCTCGCTGAGGGCCTTTTCGATGTCGATCGTGCCGCAGAGCCGATCTTCCGTGGCCCCCAGGGGCAGATCCACCATGGGCACCTGGCGCAGTTCGGTGGGAAGGGATTCACCCTGGAGGGCCCGCTCCCGCACCTCATCGCTCTGAAGATCGGGATCGGCGGCAGAGCTGTTGTAAGGATCTCCCACCACCACGGGAATCTCCGGGAGGAGATCGGCCAGGGCCCGGATCGTGGTGCTCTTTCCCGTGCCCCGATCGCCCATGATCATCACTCCGCCGATGCGCGGATCGATCACATTCAGCAACAGGCCCAGTTTCATCTCCTCCTGGCCCACCACCTGGGTGAAGGGGAACACCCTGCGCTTACTGCTCACACTCACGGATCAGGAGAGAACGGCCCAACCGGCGATTGTTTCACAGCCCCAGGCCCTGCCGCTCCGGGTCGAGCTGCCCCCGGTGTGCCAGGGGTGCCAACCGGCGCAGGCGCCGATGGTGCAGGGCCATCAGCCGGCAAGAGGCTGAGCACCTGGGGCGGGGTGGCGTCCGCCGGATAGATGAGGCGCAGCTGAATCTGCCGCACGGCCCCGGGGGCGAGGGTGATGGTGCCGAGGGGCGGGCCCTCCTGCCCGGCCCGTTGGACCAGATGAAAGGCCTGCTTGCCAGAGGGACGCCCCTGAACCCCATCCAATCCGATCACCTCGACGGTGCCGCGAAACATCACCGGTCCGGCAGACGCTGGAGTCCCACGGAAACGCAAGCCCCCCTGGGGCGCATCGCTCTTGAGGGGCGATTCGATCGCCAGGGCCAAACGCTGAAGGCGTGGCGTGTCGTTGCGCAACGGAAGCGTGAGGGCGTAGGTCACGCCGTAGTTGCCGTGGGCAGCCCAGGCCGTCCCGGGGTAAGCGGCACTGAGCTCGGCCGTTTGCACCTGACCGGTGCCGAGGCTCCCCTTCTCCAGGGAACTGATGGGCCAGGAGATCGGTGCCCGGGAGACCGAGAACGAGGACTGACCCGGGTCGGTGAGGCGGCCCGTCCAGATGGATCCGCGCTGCACCCCACTCACCCGGGAATACACCATGCGCCCAGGGGCTCCCCGGGGCGTTGGGGCATGTTCCTTCGGGCTCAGCCCACCCGCCAGGATCTGGGCCCAGAGGGCCGCCGGTGGCGGAGCCCCCTGGGGGCCGAAGGCCGCCAGGGTGGCGAGATCCACCGGGCCATCGCTGCTGAACCGCAGTTGAAGGTTGCGGCCATTGAGCAGGGGATCCAGACCCCGAACAGGAAGGGGCAGCACCATCAGGGGGGTGAGGGTGCCTGGAGCGAGGGTCCAGCTCTCGGGCCAACCGTTCTGGCGCACGGGCTGGCGCAGCAGAAGCTCGGTGGCCACCCGGCTGCCTGGGCCCGACCACACGGGGGTGAGGCCCTGGGGCATTAGGGGTGGAAGGGGGAGGAAGGGAGCCTGGGGATCCTTTCCATCGACAGACTGGGAGAGGGCCGTGGAGCCGGCAACCAGCCGGAGCTGCACGGCCTGGGGCCCTCGGGGTGCGGCCACCACCGCCAGCCAGAGGGTGGAGGAGAGGGTTTCGGGCTTGCCCGCATACACGTGGTGGCTGAACAGCTCGAAGGTGCCGTTCTGGGGAGCATCCAGATGGACGCCTCCCCCGGCCAAGGGGATCTCGCCAAGACGGCTGCCCCCTTGGAACGTGGACAACAGGATGCCCGGGGCCACGATGAGCTCAGGGTTGTTGTCATTGAGCACGGGAGTGGGATCCAAACCACCCGGGAGGGGTTCCACGGCCTGGGGACGGAGGCGCGTGGGCAGAGAGACCTGGCTGAAGACCGGGGTCAACCAAGTGACAGCACTCCATCCCGCAAGCACCATGGCCCAGCGGCAACGGGCCAATCCCCTGCACATGGGTGTGGGCCAGGTCATGGGCGCTTCTGCACCAGGGCACGGCTCACCTCGGAGGCCATGGCCCGGATCAGTTCGGCGGAGCGGGGATCGTTGAACGGTCCCTTCACCAGAAAGGCGGCCACGGCCCGCTGGCCATTGGGGAGCTGGATCAAGCCGGCATCCGCGTAGGCGATGCCAATATCGCCCGTTTTGTTGTAGACGGTGACGCCAAAGGGGAGAAGCTCGTCATCGGGAGAGGAGCTCTCCTTGCCGAAGCCCTTCAACATTCCTGCCGGCAGGAGGGTGTTGGTGCCAGATGTAGCGAGGATTTCACGGAAGAGATCGCGGGCGCGGGGTCCCAGCTTCTCTCCCGTGTCCACCAGAGCCATGGTGCGGGCCAGGTCGCGGGCGCTGGTGGTGTTGGTGCCATCGAGATCGGGAAGCCAGTTGCGCAGCATGGTGGCGCCCAGGCCCAGATCCTGGAAGCTGTTATTCATGGCCTCCTTGCCGCCAAGGCGCTTGATGAGCAGATTTGTAGCGCTGTTGTCGCTGATGCGAATCATCTCCGTGGCCGCTTCATAGAAAGGAAAGCGTGTCCCAAGAGGTTTGCTGGCCATCCAACCGGCCCCACCACCCTGGGTTTCTTTTGTGAGGGGGAGGGGTTCGTCCCAGCGCAGGCGACCCTGGTCATAGCGGTCGAGCGCCACCAGAAGGATGGGGGTCTTGATCGAGCTGGCGGCGGGCAGGGGCTCGTCGGGATTGAGTTCGGCGTAACGGCCGTCATCCAGCACAAGCAGATAGCCGGCTGCCTTGAGCCCCTTCTGGGCGGCAGCGAGTTTGGCCCAGCGCCGACTCACATTGGTGAGTTCACGCCTGGGCTCGAAGCGACCCTGATGGCGATGGCCACCAGGAAAGAGCTTGGGGGCAGGATCCAGGCCGGGCACCCCGACGGCCCCCTGGGCCAGGCGCGGCGCCAGAAGCTTCAGGCCGGTGCCGGCGATCACCCCCAGGCCGGCGCCAATCACGATGAGCCTGGCGAACAGCAGCAGGGGCCCATTGGTGGGGGAACCGTAGGGGCGGGACGGGCGACCGTTCGTCACGGAGAAGGGGTGAAATTCATGCTTCCCACGACCCTAAGGGCCCTGACCCGTCTGATCACCACGGCGGCTGGCCCAGCGCAACTGGCACACCATGCCTCGCAGCAGGGCGAGATCATTGTCGGTGAGCTGGGCGCGCTGGAGGAGAGCCCTGAGCTTGGCCATGCGGGCGTGGGCCGTGTGGGGCAGGAGGAAACCCACCTCCAGGAGCAAGGCTTCCGCATCGGAGAGGGCCGCTTCAATGGCACCCCTTGGGGCGAGGGGCTTGGTGGAGACCAAGGTCTGGGGGGTGATCTCCTGCCAACCAGCCTCCCCCTGGCGGAGGGTCCAGAGGTGATGGAGCACCACCGCCACGGCATGGGACAGGTTGAGGGAGGGGTAGACGGCGGGGGTAGGGATGTGGAGCAGGCAGCCGGCCTGAAGGAGCTCGTGATTGGAGAGGCCCCGATCCTCCCTGCCAAAGACCAGGGCCGTCCCCCCGTCAGGGTCCTGGCTTGGCTGGGATCGGTCCCGTTGTCCCAGAAGCCAGGCGAGAGCTTCTCCCGGGGATCGCAAGGGCAGGGGCGGTCCCTCCAACCGACCCGTGGCCGCCACAACCCTGGAGCAATCGGCCAAGGCGGAGGCCAGGTCGGGATAGATCACGGCCTGCTCCAGGTGGGCTGCGCCATGCACCGCCATCTGGCGGGCTTCCGCGCCGAGGGGATCACACCGGGGAGCCACCAGGCGAAGCTCCCCGATGCCGAAGTTGGCGCAGAGCCGGGCCACGCTGCCCACGTTGCGGGCACCGGCGGGCTCAACGAGCACCAGGTGAGGGGTCAAGGGAGGCTATGGAGGAAGGCCAACAGATCCGCCATGGTTTGGGGATCGGGTTGGAAGCGGGGCATGGGGGGCGTGCGACCACTCACCACCTGCTGGATGAGCTGGCGATCGTTTTTGCGCTGAACCACCCCATGAAGATTGGGACCGACCAGCCCCTGTGCGGCAAGGCCATGGCAGCCTGCACAATTCAGGCGAAACAGGCGGCCGCCGTTGCCCGCATCGCCCGGCAGCTGGAGGGTGGCACGTGTGTAGGGGTCACTATGCAGGCCCGGCAACAAAACGGCCAAACTGAAGATCAGGACGGCCAATCCGGCCATCAGGGCCAGCAGAGTCAGAAGACGTCTGCCCTTCGGTGGCTCCTGCCCCGATGACGACCCGGGGTTGGAGGCAGCAGCGGCAAGGGGGGGAGTGCCTGTCACAGAACGAAAAAGGGTCGCCAGGGGGGCTGAAGCCGTGGAAGAATGCACCGAGGTGCCCTCTGGTGATTCTCAATGATCGAACCCCTTCTCTGTGGGATCGTGCTCGGATTGATCCCCGTCACCTTGGTGGGACTTTTTGTGGCTGCGTGGAATCAATACCGCCGGGGAAGTGCTTTGGGTTAGGCACCCAAGCCCCTCAGCCGACCCGTTGACGTTGGGCTGCCTTGAGCCGTCCGCGGAGACGTCGACTGACACCAAAGGCTGCCCCAAGCCCCAAGATCGGCAATGGCCCAGGTGTCTGAACGGGAGCCTGGGCGAGAAGAATCTCAGAATCGGAAGGGAGATCCATTGGCGCGATGGTGACCGGAGAGAGTTCGAGCACAGCAGGGAACTGCTGTGGTGACAGTGGATTGACGATGTTGTCCTGTCCAGGAGGTAGAACTGCGGGCAACTGTGACTCAAGAACAGTCAAAGGTTCTGCCACGGGCTGAGGCTCAGGCGCCGGAGACGGAAAAAGAGGAGGTGAAGAAATCGTCGGCTCAGGAACGGGCGGAGGTGGCGCTTGGCCCGGGGGGGGAGGGGGCAACACGGGAGGTGCCAGCACCGTCATCACGCAAGACAGGCAGATGGGGTCGCTGGAGATGAATCCCACGTCAGGATGACGCCGATTAGCCCGGGAGCGGGTGGAGTCATTGCCGTGGTCAACACCCACGCCTAACTGGTCAAAGATGGACAACAGGGCAATCCGAGTCTCACGGGACTGAACTGAAGGGGAGGCGGCACTGACAGGCGTCATCACACCACCGGCCAACAAACCAACCACCCCGATCAGGCCTGCTGCCCCCCTCCACCAAAAAAGGGGGTGACAAGGGGGGGATTGCCTGTTACAACTCGCCGGTAGGTAGAAAGGCACGACCAAAATCAGATAAGAGGCCGATCCCGTCATTCTCGCGTGAGAATGGCTGGGAATGAGCTTTGTCAGTGCTTCTTATCTTACACCTGTCACGGAAAAAATATCCTGATTGATGGTGGACTGCCAGGGACTCTGTTTTTTGCAGATTTGCGATCGTTAATCACATTGGTAGCCAGCCTGTTCAAAACCTGGGCTTTTGTTTTCAGGCCATACTGCGGATTTGGGGGTGTGTCCTTCTACTCGGTGGGAGCCTCCGACATCAGAAACACCAACGCACTGCTGCCGTAGACCCTTCGTCGCCGCTCCCACCAGCCCCTGGGAACCTCCAAAGCGGCGTCCTTCCCACATTCCCAAATCAACGTCCCCCCCGGCGCCAGCCACCCCCCATCGGCCACGGCCGCTGCCAGTGGTCCGTGCAACCCAGCTGCCCAAGGGGGGTCCGCATAGATCAGATCAAAGGGTTCCATACCGTTGGCGGCCACACCGGGACGGAGAAACCGCAACGCCTCCTGCTGAACGACAGCCACCACAGGCTCCGATGGGCCGTCCTTGGCCAAGGAAGCGGCCACCACCGCCAGATTGGCGCGAGCAACAGCCGCCACCCGAGGATCACGCTCCACCACCACCACGCAGGCGGCGCCTCGCTGCAGAGCCTCACAAGCCATAACGGCGCTGCCACCACAGAGATCCAGCCAGCGGCAACCTCTGAGCTCTGGAGCCAGCATGTTCATCACCGCTGAACGCACACGCCCCGTGGTGGGCCGCGCCACTTCCCCCTTGGGGCTCCGCAGCCGTCGACCACCGCTCAACCGCAACACCATCGTTCACCTCCTCGCGGCCAACCAGAGGAGCCAGCGGCGCAACAGGGCTTCACCCGCACCACTGGATTTCTCCGGGTGAAACTGACAGGCCCCGATCCCTCCCTGCCACACCGCAGCCGTCGCCAGCCCCTGCCCCCAGGCCACCTGTGCTGTCACGCAGGCTGGATCCTTGGGCACTGCTGCGAAGGAGTGGACGAAATACATCCAACTTTCAGGGGTTTGAGGAGGGAGGAGGGGAGATGGTCGACAGGGCACCAGCGGTGCCCACCCCATGTGGGGGATGGGATGGCCCGGCCAGCGGGGCAGGGCCTCCACCCGCCCAGCCAACAGCCCCAACCCCTCGGCCTTCCCCTCCGAACTGCCTTCAAACAACAACTGCAAGCCCAGACAAATGCCCAATAGAGGGCGGCCCGACGCGCAGGAGCGCCTCAGGGGTTCCACCAAAGCTGCCGCCGCCAGCCGCTCCATCGCCGGATCGAAGGCTCCAACGCCAGGGAGCACCAGGGCCGTGCACCCCTCCATGGCGGACGCGCCCTGAACGGGCACCACCTCGGCCCCCAAGCGCTCAAAGGCACGTTGCACGGAATGGAGGTTGCCCATGCCGTAATCCACCAGGCCCAACCGCGTCATCGAGCTCCTCACGCGGGGGAACAGAGCCGTTCGCCAGGATGGTTCATCGCTGGTGCGGTGGAAAGGTCGAGGCCATTGAGATGGTCGAGAAATTGATACAGACGCCCCACCCGCCGCTTGTCAAAGCGCAGCCTTAGTGAGGGTCTAAGGATGCCGTTGTCATCCACGCTCTCCCCGGCAGCGATGGCACCATCCTCCAGCAGATCCCCGAAATCCTGGTTGAGCCCTGGAAGCTCTTCAGGAGGAATGGGCGCGTTCAGCAGCAGTTCCACCCGATCCTGCTGGAGGCGAGCACTGTGATAAATCCGATAAAAATGGCAGATGCGTGCCACCGCATCCGCAGCGCTGTAGGTCTCCACCACCAGGGAGCAATCTTCGGGAAGGATCAGCCCCCGGCTGGCCAGGACACTGGTGATATTGGCCTGCCACATCTGCCAGAAGTCGTCCCCCTCCGGCGCCAGCACCACCAGGGGAATCGGCGACGTGCGACCCGTTTGAATCAGGGTGAGAGATTCAAACAGCTCATCCAAGGTGCCAAAGCCTCCCGGAAGCACCACCAGAGCATCACTTTCCCGGAGGAAAAACAACTTGCGCGTAAAGAAATAGCGGAAATAGAGCAGACGGCCCGAACGGTCGCTCACATAGGGGTTGGGATGCTGTTCATAGGGCAGATCCACATTGAGGCCGATGCTGTGGGGCGTGCCCGCACCACTGTTCGCGGCTTCCATCACGCCACCGCCGGCACCGGTCATCACGTCGAAACCCGCCTCCACGGCCAGCCGGGCCAGCTCCTCCGCCAACCCGTAGGAGGGATCGTGGGGCTGGATGCGCGCCGAGCCGAAGACGCTGATCTTGCGAACGCCCCGACTGGGGCGAAACACCTGCAGGGCCTCGCTGATATCCGCGAGGGAGCCAGTGATCAGGCGCCACACCTCTTCGTCTTCTTTCTCCGCTCTGGCCACCTCCAGCAAGGAGAGCACCGCTTGCTCAATGCGGCGTCGCTGGGGATGCCCCTCCAATTCCAGGGCAAGCGCTTCCAAGGGACCGCGGCCCTTCGGGTGGGATTCGATCGAGCAGACCGTGGTGGACAGAAGAACGGGAGCGAAGGAGGGCTGAGATCAGAGGTATTTGGCAATCGTGCCGCTGAGAGTGGTTTTCGGCACTGCTCCCACAACGGTTTCCACCTTCTGGCCGCCCTTGAAGAGCATCAGGGTGGGGATGCTGCGGATGCCGTACTGGCTGGCCACGTTGGGGTTTTCATCCGTGTTCAGCTTGAACACCTTGATCTTGCCCTCATATTCCTTGGCGATCTCATCAACGATGGGTGCCACCATCCGGCAAGGACCACACCAGGGGGCCCAGAAATCCACCAGCACAGGCTCCGCACTCTTGAGCACATCCTGCTCAAACGAGGCATCGGTAACAGCCGGAGCACTGGACATCTGGGAAAGAGCAGGAATTATCTGGAATCTAGCAACGGTGCTTCGGGCCCTCGCACAACCCAAAGGCAAGCGTTGCAGGCCGTTGCACAGCCCGGCCAACCGGTGGGGCTAGGGATGGACTGGCGAGGCTGGAGGAAGACAAAAGGCCCGGACGCGCCGGGCCGAACGGTGTGAGGAGTGTGCGAGCCGGAGCCCCCACATCAAAAGGGTAGCCGCTACTTGCCCATCCCCAGTTGTTGGGCCTTCTGGTACACCTTCCCCTCGGTGAGCAGGGATGGGGCCACCACCACCTCCACCTGTTGCATGTCCTTCAACGTGCGAGCGCCCAACGTCCCCATGGACGTGCGGATGCAACCCAGCAGGTTCTGGGTGCCATCATCCAGGCTGGCGGGGCCCCTGAGGATTTTCTCCAGACTCCCGGTGGTGCCGACCTGGATGCGTGTGCCACGCGGCAGCACGGGACTAGGGGTGGCCATCCCCCAATGGAAGCCCCTGCCAGGAGCCTCGGCAGCCCTGGCGATAGGAGATCCGATCATCACGGCATCGGCCCCGCAGGCCAAACATTTGCAGATATCTCCGCCGGTGACGATGCCGCCATCGGCAATCACCGGGACAAGGCGACCACTCTCCTGCAGGTAGTGATCCCGGGCCGCCGCGCAGTCGGCCACGGCGGTGGCCTGGGGGATGCCGATTCCCAGCACACCCCTGGAGGTGCAGGCCGCCCCTGGCCCGATCCCCACCATCACGCCTGCCGCACCCGCCCGCATCAGCTGGAGCGCCACCTCGTAGGTGACGCAGTTGCCCACCACCACGGGCACACCCAGATCCCGGCAGAGGGCTTCTAGATCCAGACTCTGCCTCCCTTCAGGCCCCACATGCTCCGTGGACACCACGGTGGCCTGGACAAACAGAAGGTCTGCTCCGGCTTCTGCCACCACCTGGCCGAATCGCAGGGCAGCCACAGGGGTGGCGCTCACCGCAGCGATCCCGCCTCGCTCCTTGATCTCGGCAATGCGCCGGCGGACCAGCTCCTCCTGCACAGGCTGGCTGTAAAGATCCTGCATCAGGGAGACAAAACCGTCTTTCCCCACCGCTGCAATCCGATCCAGCACCGGGTTCGGATCCTCATAGCGGCACTGCACACCCTCCAGGTTGAGCACCCCAAGGGCTCCAAGACGGGAGAGCTCCACGGCCATGCCCACATCCACCACCCCATCCATGGCACTGGCGATGATCGGGATCTCCCGTTCGATGCCGGCCAGGGTCCAGCGGCTGTCGGTCACATCCGGATCCACCGTGCGGCCACCAGGCACCAGAGCGATTTCATCAATGCCGTAAGCGCGACGGACGGTGCGGAAACGGCCGAGCGAGAGGGTCAAGGGAGCCAGAGGGATTCGAGCCAAGCTATCAAGCGGGTGAACGAACCCCCTTTACCCCCTCAGGAGCCGCGGAAGGCATCCCAGCGCCGCTTCCAATCCTCAAGAATTTCCTTTCGGTCCGTGCTGCGGGTGAGACGGGTGACGGAAAAGTTGAACAACCAGATCAATCCACCCAACTGAAGCAAGCGCGGCAGGAGGGGCACATCGTCAAGGGTGTCGAGGAGGGCCAGGTAAAGCTTGATCACCAGCAAGCCCCCCAGAAGGAGGCCAAGGCCCCGCAAAGGTCCATTCAGGCGATCCCACTGCCCCCCCAGATCAGCCTCGTCAAACCAGTCCTTCGCCTTTCCGATCAGGAGATCAAATTCCCCACCCTCAGCGCTGGCATCCCTGGCCAGGCCAGAGGACAGCGGAGGCACCTCCAGGGTTGTGGCCACGGTGGGTTCCCCAGCCGCTGCAGCGGCGGGCATCCCATAGGAAGGGACGGCAGGAGCGGGGGGGCCTGCTGTTTCGTAGGACCCCACGGTGGGACGGGCGGTGGCCGCTTCCAGGGTGGGGGTAGGGGCAGGGGGGTGGGGATCGGGCAGATCGTCCTCATCCAGCGCTGCCGCCAACACAGCTTCCAAATTCCCGGCGCCTTCACTCCCCCCGTAGCTGATCACACCCTCGGTAACTCCACTCTCTGGCGCACCGGCAGGCTCCTGCAAGGAGGAATCGTGCTCGGGGGAAGGAGAGGTTTCAGACATCAAGCGCAGAGGTGATCTATCCGTAGTTTAGGCAGCCTCTCCCAATCAGGCAGCCCATCCACCATCAGGCGTTCAGGGGCCGGAGGCCAAGGCGCCCCCCGAGGCCACAAAGGGGCAGCCTCAGGGGAAAGAGTCCTTCCATGAGTTGGCGCACGAGTTCGGCTCCGATCTCCGATGCCAGCCTGGGACTGTGGGCAGGCAGCGCCGGCAGCCGGCGTCCCTCCACCTCAATCCAGCCGCTCCGGAGGGCGCCGTAACTCACCCCTCCAAAGGAGGGCTTGAGGCGCCGGGGGATGGCCACATCCAGCACCGGCGCCTCAAGGACCCGGTTACTGGTGGCGGCCCCGGCAGCGGCGGGTGCATCGATCAAGGGGACGGGGGCCGCAAGGGCCACCATCAGCACATCGCCCTGACCTTCCAGCGAGCCTGCCCGCACCCAGCGAGCCTGGAGGTCGTGCAGGGGCGCACACACCGCTGCAACGGCCCCTGGGGTGCGGGAATGGCCACTGACGAGCCTCCTGGGCTGGGGCTGGTGCCCCCCCCCCGACCCCACCACCCAGCCAAGGGCCCCACCCACGAGCACGGGGGAACCCGGACCGAGCAAGGCCAGGCCCGGCATGGCCAGGCCGATGCTGTCGGCCCCGGAGCAGGTGTAGAGAGCCTGGGCGAAGGGACCGAGCAAGGGACCGTAGGGGGTGCGGAGCAGCCCCTCCGCGCTGCTGACGGCCACCACCCCGTTTTCGCTGATGGCCCTGGGCAACAGCAGGTGTCCGCTGCTGATGTCTTCCAGGCCAAGGGAGGTGTGCAGGTCCCGCCGGGGGAACAGGGGGGTGACGTCGCCAGCCGCATTCAGCTCCACCGCCCCTCCAGCCAGCCACTGGGCCAGCACCCGCCCCCCTCCTTTGGACAGGACCAGATCCGTCCCAGATCCCGTGGCCAGGGCCGTGACTCCATCCAGCTGGGGATCCCGCAAGCGGATCGGCGGATCGGTGGGCCCCAGGGCGAGATGGAGGCTGATGTGGCTGGTGAATTCGGCCGTGGCCGCCACCACCACGTCTGTCTGCGCATAGGCCTCTGCCAGGCCCACCTCCTGAACCCGACGGCGGAACTCAGCGGCCAGACAGACGCGGAGCAGGCCCTCAGCCTGGCGGCGCTGGAGCTCCGCCTCCGTGCGGCGGGGAAGATCAGGCAGATTCATGGCCAGCGAAAGGGGTGGGGGCGGCAGGCCAAGGCGGCCTCAGATAAAGTGACAGTTGACCCAGGTGTCTGTGCATGGCGGATCCAACCGGACAGCTCCCAGGGCCTGGCGAAGGAGGTCCGGGTGATAACGGTCCGGGCGATCAACCTCCGGTGGGCAGCGGCCCCGGAGACAACGGCCCGGGAGACGGCGACGGACGCATTATTCAGACCGATCTCCGCAATGAGATGTCGCGCTCCTACATGGAGTATGCGATGAGTGTGATCGTGGGCCGGGCCCTGCCCGATGCCCGCGACGGCCTCAAACCTGTGCATCGCCGCATTCTCTATGCGATGTACGAATTGGGTCTCACCAGCGACAGGCCCTACCGCAAATGCGCCCGGGTGGTGGGTGAAGTGCTCGGTAAATATCACCCCCACGGGGACACGGCGGTCTACGACGCCCTGGTGCGCATGGCGCAGAACTTTTCCATGCGCATGCCCCTGATCGACGGGCACGGCAACTTCGGCTCGGTGGACAACGATCCACCGGCCGCCATGCGCTACACCGAATCGCGCCTGCAGGCCCTCACCAGCGACAGCCTGCTGGAGGACATCGAAAGCGAAACCGTCGATTTCATCGACAATTTCGATGGCTCCCAGCAGGAGCCCACCGTGATGCCAGCCCGCATCCCCCAGCTCCTGCTGAACGGCTCCACGGGAATTGCGGTGGGCATGGCCACCAACATCCCTCCCCACAACCTGGGGGAGCTGATCGATGGCATGCAGGCCCTGATTGCCAACCCCGACCTCGACGACCGGGGGCTGATGGCCTACATCCACGGGCCCGATTTCCCCACCGGCGGGCAGGTGCTCGGACGCAGTGGCATCCGGGAGATGTATCTCACCGGCCGGGGCTCGGTGACCATGCGCGGCGTGGCCAAAATCGAGACCATCGAGGCCCCGGGCCGGCCCGACCGGGACGCGGTGATCATCAATGAACTGCCCTACCAGACCAATAAAGCGGCCCTGATCGAGCGCATCGCTGAATTGGTGAACGACAAGAAGCTGGAAGGGATTGCGGATATCCGGGATGAGAGCGACCGGGATGGCATGCGGATCGTGATCGAGCTCCGGCGCGACGCCTATCCCCAGGTGGTGCTGAACAACCTCTTCAAGCTCACACCGCTGCAGAGCAATTTCAACGCCTACATGCTCGCCCTGGTGGGCAACGAGCCCGTGCTGCTCACCCTCAGCAAGATGTTGCAGGTGTTTCTCGACTTCCGGGTCGAAACCATTGAACGCCGCACCCGCCATCTGCTGAGGAAGGCCCAGGAACGGGACCATATCCTTCTGGGTCTGCTGATCGCCCTCGACAACCTCGATGCGATCATCGCCCTGATCCGGGCTGCCGCCGATACGGCCTCGGCCCGCGAGGGTCTGGTGGCGGAATTCGGCCTGAGTGAGATCCAGGCGGATGCCATCCTGCAGATGCAGCTACGGCGCCTGACGGCCCTCGAAGCCGACAAGATCCGCCTGGAGCACGAGGATCTGCTGGCCAAGATCGCCGACTACACCGACATCCTGGGCCGCCGGGAGCGGGTGTTTGGGCTGATCAGCGAAGAGCTTCAGGCCATCCGAACCAAATACGACTCCCCCCGCCGAACGGAGATCCTCGACCTGGAGGGCGGGCTGGAGGACATCGACCTGATCGCCAATGAACGCTCGGTGGTGCTCCTGACGGAGACGGGCTATCTCAAGCGCATGCCGGTGAGCGAATTTGAGGCCACCAGCAGGGGAACCCGGGGCAAGGCCGGCACCCGCTCCCAGGGCGAGGAGGGCGTGAAGCTGTTCATCAGCTGCAACGACCACGACGCCCTGCTGCTCTTCAGCGACCGGGGCGTGGTGTATTCCGTGCCGGCCTACCGGGTGCCCATCTGCAGCCGCACCGCCAAAGGCACCCCGATCGTGCAGATGCTGCCGATCCCCCGGGAGGAAGCGATCACATCGCTTCTGGCGGTGAGCAGCTTCGGGGAGGACGAACAGCTGCTGATGCTCACCAGCAAGGGCTACGTGAAACGCACCACCCTCTCGGCCTTCGCCAACATCCGCGTGAACGGCCTGATCGCCATTTCTCTGGAAGAGGGGGATGCCCTGCGCTGGGTTCGGTTGGCTCTTCCGGGCGACAGCGTGCTCATCGGTTCGCTCAAGGGAATGACCATCCACTTCCGGCTGAACGATGAGGAGCTTCGGCCCCTGGGGCGCACGGCCCGCGGGGTGCGTTCCATGAACCTTCGCAATGGGGATCAGCTCGTGAGCATGGATGTGCTTCCAGCGGAGCTGGCAGACCGGGTTGCAGAAGGTGGAAGTGAGGAGGAGGGAGACGGGGAGGAGGTGGTCAGCAGCGAGGGCCCCTGGGTGCTTGTGGCGAGCGCCAGTGGCCTGGGCAAACGGGTGCCTGTGCAGCAGTTCCGGCTCCAGAAACGGGCCGGCATGGGACTGCGGGCCATCCGTTTCCGCAGGGATGGCGATGTGCTCGTGGGGTTGAAGGTGTTGGGAGCTGGAGAGGAACTGCTGCTGGTGAGCGAGCGGGGGGTGATCGTGCGCATGCGGGCCGATGCGGTGCCTCAGCAATCCAGGGCGGCCACGGGAGTGCGCCTGCAGCGGCTGGATGCGGGGGATCGCCTCACGGAGGTGGTGCTGGTGCCTCCAGCGGCGGCGGAGCCGGACGAGAACCCGGACGACGCACCCAGCCTGGAGGGGGAGCCCTGAGGGCCCGCCCGGGCACCCATGAAGGAGAGGATGTGATCGAGATTTTGGGCTGAACCGTGCAAGGCAAGGCGAGCGGGCAGGGGTGGAGCGGTGAGGTGCTGGTGGTTGGCGCCGGCCCGGCGGCCCTCTCCATCGCCGCCGAGCTGGGCGCCCGGGGGATGGATGTGGCGGCGCTCGCCCCCCAGGATCCAGCCACCCCATGGACCAACACCTATGGCATCTGGGCGGAGGAAGTGGATGGCCTGGGGCTGAGCCACCTGCTCTCCCATCGCTGGAGCCACACCCTGAGCTACTTCGGCCCAGGCGGGCCAGCCACGGGGGGGAGGTCGAGCGATGACCTGATTCGCCATGGCCGGGACTATGGCCTGTTCGACAAGGCGGCCCTTCAAGAGCACTGGCTGGAGCGTTGCGCCCAGGCCGGCATCTGCTGGCACCGGGGCGAGGCCAGCGCCATCCACCACGAGGCCACAACCTCCATCGTCAGCACCTCCTCAGGCGAGAGGCTCCAGGCCTCCCTGGTGGTGGATGCCACAGGGCATGACCCGGTGTTTGTGGGGCGGGGCAGCGATGGGCCGGTGGCCGGCCAGGCGGCCTACGGGATCGTGGGGCGCTTCAGCGCCGATCCGATCCCAGCGGAGCACTTCGTGTTCATGGACTACAGGCCGGATCACCTCACGGAGGCAGAGCGGCGGGAGCCCCCCACCTTTCTGTATGCCATGGATCTGGGGGAGGGGGTGTTCTTTGTGGAGGAGACCTCCCTGGCCCTCGCGCCCCCCGTTTCCTTCCCCACGCTCCAGGCCCGCCTGCACAAACGCCTCGCCCACCGAGGTGTGGAGGTGCGGGAGGTGTTGCACGAGGAATTCTGCCTCTTTCCCATGAATCCACCGTTGCCCGATCTACGCCAGAGGGTGGTGGGCTTCGGTGGGGCGGGGGGCATGGTGCATCCGGCCTCGGGCTACATGGTGGGCAGCCTGCTGCGACGGGCGCCGGATCTGGCGGAGGCCATTGCCACCGGCCTGAAGGCCGGCCATAGGGGGCAGGAGCTGGCGGAAGCCGCCTGGCTAGGGCTGTGGACACCGGAGCTGCGCTGGAAGCACGCGTTTTTCCGCTTCGGGCTGGAGAAGCTGATGCGCTTCGATGAGGCGCGCCTGCGCCATCATTTCTCCACCTTTTTCCAGCTGCCTCTTGAGCAATGGTCAGGATTCCTGACCAACACCCTCTCGCCCGGTGAGCTGCTGCAGGCGATGGTGACCCTCTACGGCAAGGCCCCCTGGGATGTGCGCTGGGGGCTGATGGATTTGAAGGGACGGGAAGGGGAGCTGCTATGGCGCATGCTCCGCAACGGCCAGGCGCCGCGGGACGCGTGAGAACTCAGGTGAGCCGAGATCAGGAAAACGCATGTCTGCCATTGCAGCGCAGCAATGGGGCAGATCTGGAGACGCACTCCGTTGAGTCCAATTGTTGGACCTAAGCTTTTTTGACCACAAAACAAAGTGGTGGGGCAAAAACCAAACAGCCTCACATCCCATTTCGTCAGGAGAGAAAAGTCAATGACACTCCGGAACCAGTATTCAGAAGAAAATGCCCTGAATGCTTACCAGAACAGTGGGAAGCGGAGGGATTTGTCACACCACAGACACATTGCCAGCACCCCTGAGGGTTGTCGCATCAGCAGAAACGATGGGATTGGTTTTGTGGTGGTGTGCGGGGAAGATGGCAAGGTCCAGGAACATGTACCCACCCTGCCGGCCGCTTATGCCATCTGTCAGCAATTCATGCCCAGGCGATGTAAGCCTGAATAGAAGTCGTCCAAGGCGCCGCCAACATGGTGCAAGGATGGGCTGAATTTGTAGGGGATGGCTCCTATCGCGCCAGCGCCGAAGCTCCATAGGGAGATTTGTGGTGCCGTGCATTGCCACCTTCCAGGACCGCCATGACGACATCCACCGACCTGAGCTACGGCGTGCAGGAGTACTACGGCGCCACCCTCAGCAGCAGCGCCGATCTACGCACCGACGCCTGCTGTGACGCCAGCAGCGTTCCCGAGGCCCTACGCCCCCTGCTGGCCCGTATCCATCCTGAGGTGCTCTCGCGCTACTACGGCTGTGGGCTGGTGGTGCCTCCGTTGCTGAAGGGTCTGCGGGTGCTGGATCTGGGCTGCGGCAGCGGCCGGGATGCCTACTTGCTGGCCCAGCTGGTGGGCGCCGGTGGTGAGGTGGTGGGGGTGGATATGACGCCGGAGCAGCTGGCTGTGGCCCGCCGGCACCAAGAGCACCACGCCGAGCAATTGGGCTTCGCCAACGTGCAGTTTCTGGAGGGCCGCATCGAGCAGCTGGAGCAGCTGCCGCTGGAGCCCGGCAGCTTCGATCTGGTGATCTCCAACTGCGTGGTGAACCTCTCAACCGACAAGCTGGCCGTGCTGAACGGGGTGCGGCGCCTGCTCAAGCGCGGCGGGGAGTTCTTCTTCGCTGATGTCTATGCCGACCGGCGTGTGCCCGAGGCACTGCGCCACGATCCGGTGCTCTACGGCGAATGCCTGAGTGGCGCTTTGTACTGGAACGATTTCCTGCGCCTGGCCCGCCAGGCCGGCTTCGCCGATCCCCGCCTGGTCAGCGACCGACCCCTGGAGATCACCGATGCAGCGCTCACCGCACGCACCGGCGCAATCCGCTTTTTCTCCGCCACCTACCGGCTGTTCCATCTCCCTGAGCTCGAGGATGCCTGCGAAGACCACGGCCAGGCGGTGATCTACCGCGGCACGATTGCCGAACACCCCCATGCCCTGCCCTTCGACAAGCACCACTGGATCGAGGCTGGCAAGGTGTTTCCGGTGTGCGGCAACACCTTCCGCATGCTCGCCGATAGCCGTCTGGGGCCGCATTTCAGCTTCATCGGTGATTTCAGCCGTCATTACGGCCTGTTCGAGGGCTGCGGTTCTGCGCTGCCCTTCGACGGGGCCATGGCCCAGAGCGCTGGCGCAGCGGCTACCGCGGCAGCTACCTCTTCAGCGAGCAGCGGGTGCTGTTGAGGGAGCAGCTGAACATGGAACCGCGAGCCCTTGGAGCAGTATTCAAGTCAGTAATCAACCAGGCTGACTAATAGGTGCCGGACACCACGCCTGAAGGATCATCGCTTGAAATGGCTGTCGGCTTGAGATTATGGCGCAGCAAAACGTTGGAGATGACGCGATTAGCGTCAAAATAAACCTGCCAATAATGTTGCGTGGGGGTGTAAAGCCAAACGGCAAGACGCGGACCCTTCTTTTTAAATTCTAGCAGATCGACAACTGGCGGCTTGTTTGTAGCCTGATTAGGAACGGTTTGCAGAGAGCTTTGCAGCAATTCAATTGCTTTAACAACGTCGTCGCCTTCTTCTAAGTTCGCCTCTAATTCCACCCGTCGGTAATCGTTGGCGGAAAAGTTCTTAACGGTATCGGTCAGTAATTTGCCATTTGGAACCAGGGTGTGCACGTGATCAGGTGTGACGATCGTGGTGACAAGCATGCCGACTTCTTCGACCGTGCCCTCGACGTTGCCGGCGATAACGTAGTCGCCCACCTTGAAGGGCCGCAGGCCTTGGAGGAATGCTCCAGCAGCAAAATTACTCAATAAACCGCTGGCGGCCGCTCCAACGGCCAGGCCCGCACCGGCAATCAAGGCTGCAAAGCTAGTGGTTTGAATGCCAAAGATACCGAGGATGGAAAGCAGAAGAAAAACGCGTAACGTAGTGCCAATCACTGAGGTGATGTAGGACACCAGGCCGTGTTGCATGCCACCTTTGATGAGAGAGCGTCGGCAGATTCCCAGCAGGATCTTGATGCCCCAACCTCCCACGAGCCACAACGCAATGGCCGAAGCAATCTTGCCGAGATAGAGAAACAAGAGTTCTTGAATCTGGACTGAGGTGAAGGCCACTGATCCGATGTCTCAGGGTAATTTGTTGCACTATGATTCACCCGCATGGCCTTGCTGTCGCCCAGAACACCTGGAAATGTTGCCTACCATCAATGATCGCGATTCCGGCAACCGCCACCCTCTGCTGGGCCGATCCGGTGGAGGCCTTACGGCTGGCCGGCGCAGCAGCCTTCGCCGAGGATTGGGGAACCCAGCGCTGCGCGGCCCATGGCGGAACAGGCCGTCCTCGATGTGGATCTGCTGGCCTTCGAGCGGGGCGATGGGGCTTTCAGCTTCATCGGTGATTTCAGCCGTCATTACGGCCTGTTCGAGGGCTGCGGATCTGCGCTGCCCTTCGACGGGGCCATGGCCCAGAGCGCTGGGTGCTGTTGAGGGAGTAGCTGAGTAGACAACCAGGCTGGCCGTTACCCGGGCATGTCCTCATGACCCGTGGCCAGATTCTGCAGGCTGCATTGCGCTGACTGTGGGCTCCACGGATAGCGGCCACGAGCCCTGAGGGGCGCGTCGTCGCCCAGCGCCGCAACGTGGTTGGAGGTGAAGCATGAGCAGCGACATCCGGCCTATTGTGGTCACAGAAGCAGAGCCAGCCATGGCTGATGTGGTCGCAAGTCACGTGCCCAGGCAGGCGAGGTGGTGGAAGTCACCTCCCATCGCAAACCGATCGCTCGCATCACGGCGGTGAAGCAAGCAGACTCAACGTCCATCAGCCCGCTACAGAAGGCGATTGATGCTGGCCTGATTAGCTGGAGCGGACAGAATCCAGAGATTCCACCACCCGTAAAGCTGAATGATGGTGGGCCACTGATGAGTGACATCGTGATCGAAGATCGTGGCTTGTGATCCTTGTTGTGATACGTCAGCACCCAGCGCACTCGCTTCAAGGGTGCTAGCCAGTCTGGATTAGCCCAGGCTCGATCCATGTTTGAGCAGGCTTGGCCTGACTTTGTGATCGCTGATGTCACCCAGCCGCTGGTCGAAAAAGCCGGAATGTATGCAGAAGCATTTGGCCTGCGCGGCTACGACAGCGTGCAACTGGCTGCAGCCCACAACCTGCACGAGATACTGGACCTTCCCCTGACCTTCGCCTGCTACGACCGCCGGCTGAACCAAGCCGCCCTGCTCCTTCAGCTGGAGGTATTGCCATGACGGCACCCGGGGCGGCTTCCGATTCCATGGCGGTATCGGCTGCAGTTACATGTAACAGGTTTTTGCTATCTGCACAACTCACGAGTGTCGCCAGAATGCGTTCCTCCAGCGATGTAGAAGTGTTGATCTCAGCCATTCACACCCACCGGCTTGTTGCTCAATCTGGGGCGCTGTCTCTGCCGAAAGTACTGTTGTTGATCCTCTTCCGATAGCGCCGCTAACTCCAGTTCCAATAACGTCTTTAGATTACGCACGGTGGGATTGCGTTCATTGAAACTGAACAGGCGCATGTTGCCAAGATGGCGGCTTACCAGAACCCCCTGCTCCTCCAGCCGCTTCAGCTGCCGCTGGGTCATGTTCAGCCCGAAGCCAAAGGTTTTGGCAATGCGCTGGGCATGCCCCTCTCAATAGCACTGCAGAAACAGCAGCACATAGGCGGCGGTGCGATTACCAAACAGAGCCTCCAGAACCGGGTTCACGACTGAACAACCCCTTAACGGGTTCAATGCACCCCAATTATGGGTCAAACCACCCATTTCCAGGGTGGTTCGGCGCTGCAGCCGCTCGGGCGCTGGTTGCTCGCCTACGACGAGGATCGCCACGCCTCCAGATCCACAGCCAAGCCAACGGCCTGCGAATCCTTCGCCAGGCGGCTCAGCAGCCGCTGATCCTTCGTGATCGACGCACCGTCTACACTAGGCCGTACACACATGGAGCCCGTGACATGGAGGCAATTCCCAGTCGGGTGTTCATGAACGGCAACAGCCAAGCGGTGCGCATCCCGGCTGAGTTTCGGCTCAGCACCGATCGGGTGCAGATCAGCCGTACGGCCGATGGCGATCTGCTCATCCATCCCTGCCCCACCCAGCGGGGGCAGGCCCTGCTGCAAACACTCGCGGGTTTCGACCCCGATTTCTTGGCCTCCCTGGAGGCGCAACAGGCCCAGAAGCTGCCGATGCAGGACCGGGAGCTGTTGTGATCGTCCTGCTGGATACCAACATCCTCATCTACCTGATCAAGAACCATCCACCCCAGGTGGCGGAGCGCATTGATGCCCTCGCCCCCAACGACAGCCTGGCCATGTCGTTCATCACCTGGGCCGAACTGCTGCAGGGTGCGGAGGGCAGCCAACGGCGGGAGGCCACGCTGCGGCAGCTCCATCAGCTCGCCCGCCAGGTGCCGGTGCTCTACCCGGAAGGGCCGCAAATCTGCGGGCACTACGCCGTGCAGGCCACCGCTCTGAAACGCTGGGGCACGCCGATCGGCGCCAACGACCTGTGGATCGCCTGCCACGCCCTGGCGCTGGACGCCACGCTGGTGAGTCACAACGTGAGCGCGTTCGCCCGCATTGAGGGGTTGCGCCTGGAGGACTGGGCCTGCCGCTGATCTCCATGCCCCGCCGCCGCAGTCCCGCCTGCTGCGGGAGGTGTTCTGCTGGGGGGAGTTCGCCAGAGGCGCAGCCGATTGCGGATCACCGTGTTTACCCCTAGCGAAGAGCGATGAAGTCTTCCAGGGTCATGCCGATATCCTTGACAATCTGCCGAAGCAGAGGCGGTGATATGTCGCGCCCTTTATGGAAAGGGACGGTGGTTGTTAAAACCCCAGCTTCCTGAGGATTTCGACGACCTCTGACGGCTTCAGAACAGGAATCGACCCCACGGTCAGGCAGGCACGCAGATCTGCTGGAGGCCAACAAAATCGGCTTCCAGCTGGGGTTCACCATCCTCCAGGAGCATGGCAATCACCTCCTGCAGGTTCGCCTGAAGCTCATCAAGGCTCTCTGCCTGACTATGGGCGCCTGGAAACCCCGGTACATAGCCCACGAGCAAACCGGTGTCAGGGCAGCGCTCGATCACCGCTGAGAAGGTGCGCATAGATGACTCGTCGCTGCCTGCATTCTGAAGCCACAGGTTCAGCGCGTGCAGGGGATTGAGGAGCCGGAATGGATGCCGCGATACACACTGGTGCTCCGCCAGGTGCCTGATGCGCTCTACCGCCGCCTGAAAGCGGTGGCGGCCGCTCACCGGCGCTCGATGAATCAGGAAGCAATCCTTGCCCTGGAGGCCGGGCTGCCAGGTGAGCCGATGGCGCCACGCCCCACGCTGGAGCAGAGCAGGCTCCTGGCTTGGCGTTCAAGCCGTTATCTAAAAGAAATCGGATGATGAGCCTTTTTCGCTGAGAGCCTTCAACTTGTGACAGAACAGCCAGAGTTAATCCGCGTGCAACTCCCCTAACTTCGGAGCCGGGAGCCGATGATCTAAGCCCTTTCTCAATCAATAAGGGTTGCATCTCCTTGAGAAAAACTTGCCACGGCTTGACTCTCTCTTTGTTCGAGTGCAATCTCCTCTTGACGCTCCTTATCTGCTTCTGCGATCTTTTCTTGCCGATATGCACTGATAATGCTGTAAGCAGTGGAAAGCCCCAAGATCAAGACAGGAACCGACACCTTCAAGAGCAAATCAGCCCAATCCCACCCACTTCGCTCCTTCTCCCCACTGAATCGAATCACCCAAGGGCGCCATGGCTTCTGCCTCATGGCACGCTCTGCAGCCAGCCAGTTCTCTTCTGGTGATAGCCATGGCCTCTGCTTGCCAAGGCGCTCAGCAATGGGCCTGATCTGCTCCTCTGGAATCACAGGAGGCGATGCTTCACTCCCAGGTGGCCATGGACCCCAGAGTGGCCAGCGACAGGGCGGTGTGGGGTTCAATGGTCTTAACAAACGCCTCTATCTGTATTTGATAGCAACAGAAGTCGCCCCCAAGGGCGCTTTTGCTATTCCTTATGACAATCAGGCAATACGAACGGAGGAGCACATGGCAGGCGAGAAGGTTACGCGAATCTTAAGAGCAAAGAGCTCCTTCACCCCAGAGGAAATCGCAGCCATGTCCGACGCAGAGGGCTGGGACTGGATTTATGCGAATGCAAAGCCTGTAAAGGAAAAGCTAACTCAGGTCTGTTTTACTGGATTTTCAACAGGCGAGAAATCAGAGCTCACAGTGCTTGCAGAAAAAGCAAATCTTGAGGTAGTGAAACGGGTTACCAAGAACCTGGCTTTTCTGTGCGTAGGTGAGAACGCTGGCCCAGCAAAACTTAAGCAGGCGAATGAACAGGGGGCGCACGTCCTTTCGAAAAGTCAGTTTTTCCACCTGCTTGAGACAGGCGAAATACTCTGAGCCTGGTTTGAGAAATCGCCTTCACTGTCTGCGAATCTCGCGCATTAAGTCGATCCTTGATTGGGCACCAGGCTAGAAGACAAAGGGGAAGTGTTGGGCGGGTGGTTTGTCGTAGTCATCCCAGGCCGCAGCCCTTTCTTTTCAGCGATAGCGGTGGCGGTCGCCGCTGGGTGGCCGTGGGCCGTACCGGTGAACGGCTGGATCTCGCCGCGACCCCATGAACGGCGC
>Ga0208723_1000005_pt1 | contig 136336 bp, 128 predicted proteins | sample LakMenEpi31Aug12_FD_150750 | JGI IMG/M metagenome (GOLD analysis project Ga0208723, IMG submission 150750) | Freshwater microbial communities from Lake Mendota, WI - 31AUG2012 deep hole epilimnion (SPAdes) | ecosystem: Environmental > Aquatic > Freshwater > Lake > Epilimnion/Euphotic zone ...
GTAGCAATCGTCAATTGCTCTGTACGCGGCCAGTTTAACGGGTTTCGATCGCTGAAACAACTTGCGCTGCAGTCGATCTGGCTTTTTCAGGAGTCCCTACCTGGCGGCCTTGGCCGTGGATCGGCTGGCGGAACGCCTTCGCCTGCCCGGCGCAGCGGCCATCCTGCTGCTGGGCCTGGCCGTGAGTCGCGGCATGGCGGGCTTTCATCACGTGAGCACGCTGCACGTGGAATCCATCCATCGGATCAGCCTGGCCCTGCTGATCTTTTCTGCCGGCCTGGGCACCGATCTGCGCCGCATCCGGGGGACGGTGGGCGCAGGCCTGCGCCTGGGAACGCTGGGAGTCTTGCTCACCCTGCTGATCGTGGGCCTGGTGCTCAAGCTGGTGGGACCAGCCCTGGGTGCTGGCCTCGCCATGCTCCCCCTCGCGGCGGCCTGGCTGGCGGCCTGTTGCCTCACCCCAACAGACAGCGGCGCTCTGGAGGATCTGCTGGGATCGCTGGACCATGGCCTCAGCGTCCGCCTTCGCCACCTGCTCCACTTTGAAGCAGCCCTGAGCACCCTCTCGGCCTTGCTCCTTTTTGGCTTCCTCGCCGGCTTTTTTCACGCCCACAGCCCCCACGACAACCTGGGGCTCCATGGGGAGGCCGCCAACAACCTCCTGACCCAGCTGGGGTTGGTGGGACGCCACGTGCTGGCCGGCCTGCTGGCCGGTGGGCTGGTGGGCGCCCTGGCCCCCTGGCTGGTGGACAAGTTGGTGCGCTCCGAGCAGCAGCTCCTGCTGGTGGCCATCTCCCTGGCCTTTGTGGCCTTTGGCTTTGGCCAGGTCTTTGGGGGTGGAGGTCTGTTAGCGGTGTTCATCGCAGGGGTGTGGCTCTCCAACGGGCACTACCGCCTCAAGCGCTTTGATCAGCACGCCCTGGAGCGGGTGATGCATCCCTTCAACACCATAGCCGAACTCTCCGTGCTGCTGATGCTCGGCTTTCTGGTGACCCCCAGCAACCTGATCCGCATGCTGCCCCTGGGCCTGCTGCTGGCCCTCGTGCTGCCCCTGGCCCGCCTGGCTGGGGTGTGGGTGTCCCTGGGGGGCAAGGCCTTTTCCAAGGAGGAACGCTGGATCGTGGCCGGCTGCGGCCTGCGGGGGGCCGTACCCCTGGCGCTGGCCGTGGCCATGGCCGACGAACTTCCCCATCTGATCGGGGTGCCTGCCGAAAGTGCCGAAGCCCTGGGCGCCCTGCTACTGGCCCTGATCTTTGTGGTGGTGCTCATCCATCTGCTGCTGCAGACACTGCTGATGCGCAGGCTGCGACACCGTCAAGGGTTGGAGGGCTGGCGCGGCGGACCGTTGTAGATCACCCGCTCGATGGAGCGGCCATTGGGAGCCACGAGGATTTCCGTTTCCACGGTGGGGGGCAGGCCCTCCTGCGTCCATCCGGGCTTCCCGCCATAAAAGCGAAACGTGAACCCCTCGCCGCTGCGGGTCACCAGGCAGTCGCCACCGCTCTGGTCGTGCATGCAGGGGGCGGCCCGATAGACCCCCAGGCCTCCATTGAGGATTTCAGCCTTCATCCGGGCCAGATTGGCCGCCCGCTGGGAGGAGTTGGGATCGCTCTGGGCCTGGGCTGCCAGGGACAGCGTTAGCGCCGAAAGGGAAAGCGCCGCCAGGGACAGGGCCTGACGGATGGGTCGCCTCAGCATGGAAGGGGCACCAAGCGGTTCGGAAAGTCTGGCGGGGGAGCTGGGGGCTTGCAAGCCTGCCGGGGAGGTCAGGAGAAGCCGCCCCTCCGGAAACCATCATCGATGGTCTTACCCAGGGCAGGAATCTTCTGGGTGTAGGCAATGCCACCGACAGGATCAAACAAGGGGTAGCTCTTGCGGTCGGCAAACACATCATCGACGTAGCGGTAGCCCAGATTCGAGAGATAGGCAATGATGTAATGACGCTCGGGCTTGCCTGGAAGCGACTCAACGATTCCCGCATCTGAGCCGTAGTTGTAGGTGAGACCGGTTTTGTGCGCAAACCTCACCTCTGCCACCTTGGCGTTGTAGGAGCGCACATCCTGACCGTAGGGCACACCATCCACCGTCACGGTGCCGTCCGCCGGATTGATCCATCGATTCGGCACAACGCTGGGAATGCCGGGGCGGGTGTTTGCAGGGCCAATCATCTGCGCACCACGTTGATAGGTGCCGAAGTTGGACGTGGACAGCGCTTCGTTAAAGCCCTGTTGTGCCAGCAGATCCTTGAGGTAGGCACGGGACTCTGGGGAGAGTTCGGCCGAGGTGATGGGATCCCCCTTGGGACTGCGCCAAAGGGTATGGTTCTTTGGTGCCCCCTCGATCAGCCACATCAGGCGGGCCGTATCCATCGCCGTCATATGGATCTTGCCTGGCTGCCAGTCACCACCAGTGACGGGATTGGTGCCATTCACCTGGAGCGTTGCCAGGCCGAGGCGCTGGAAATTGGCATTCATCGCCTCCACCTCTTTGCGTTGGTGCAGCAGTTGCAATAACGCCTGGGTGGAGGTGTTGTCGGAATAGGTGATGCTTGGGTCCATCCAGTCGCGAATCCATCGGGTTTCGCTCGTCGTCCCCACCCGATAGGTGTAGGGCTCATCCAACGACAGGGTCTTCCTATCCACCATCGTCATCACGTGGTAGGCAACGAGAACCTTGAACAACGATGCGGGATAGGGAGACATGAACGTGAACGGTGCTCCACGGGGGGGCACCACAATGTCGTCCTTGGGTGTAAGGGTTGGATTCGTGGTCCAACCCTTGGTGGTGAGTTGCTCCAGGGCACCCTGTTGCACATCGAAGGTGCCACCGTTCCAACGGTCGATGTCCCACTTCACCCAGCGCACCGCATCCGTTCCGTAGTTGCGGTTGAGGGGAACCTGCAGGCCCCTGGGATAGTCGCGCGAGAGCAGCACATCGGCAGCTCCTTTGAGCCTGCCTTCCCGATCCAGCTCAATCACGGCCACATCCACGTTGGGCGTGTAGGCAATACGGGGGGCGCGGTTGGGGGGAAAGAAGTCTTCGACAGGCCCAAAATCATTGACCTGGTCGAACCCAGCGCCCCGCACGGCCTGCAACAGCCGTTGTCCCAGAACACCGGAACGGTCGTTCGATCCCAGCAAATGGTCGTAGCTGTTGAGGGCCTGGAGATCAACCAACTCCGCTGTTTCGATCGCCCCCGTTCGCACCTCCAGGTTCCAGTTGCCGTTGCGCGTGGCGATGCCCGTCAGATCGTCCGAGGCGGCCACATCTGCCCCGGTGAGCCCATGGAGCCCCTGCAGGAATGCCTCGCCCACAGCAGTGGCCCCCACGGAGCAGCCGTAGAGGAGAAGGTCTGCACCCGGCGCCAGGGCGTGCGACCACGCCTGAATCGCCCCTGCATGGGCAGCCAGGGCCGGGCCATCCAGGCGTAGGTTGCCCAGCTGCAGACGCCCAGGGCTGCCGTGGGAAAAAATCGCCACACTTTTGAGGTCTTGCTTGTGGGCCAACACCTGGCCGATCTGGGAGAGGGCCCCGCTGCCGGAATTCAGCCCATAAACCTGAGTTCCAGGGTCCAGGGCTGCGGCCAGGAGATGGGCATCGGCCAGGCCCTGGTCGATGAACGCCACACGAGATGCAGGTTCAGGCACGGTGAAGGTCATGAAAAGCTTGGGCCCTCACCATCGAACAGCAGAGAATAGCTGGGTGCATCTCGATAAAGCTGCTCAGAAAGCAGACCGCAAAAGGCTCTCAGAGTGAAACGTCCAGGCGCCTCATGCCCATCACTGGCCACTGAGGGCACCGATTTGGCGATCCAGCCCCCAGGGCTCCCCATCCGCCGGATCCATAATGCCTAGCTCCTGGCGCCACTGATGGAGAGGTTTCTGCCAGCCCTCCTCCCAGCGCACCGCCGCCAGGCAGGAGGCCATGCGGGCAAGGGCCGCCCCCTGGGCCACGGCCTGGCTCAGGAGGGGGAAGCGTTCGTTGTGCAGGCGAAAGGTGGCCAGCTGGCCCACATTGCCGAGAAGCACATAGGGGGGGAAGCCGATCTGCAGGGCGGTGAGCCACAACACGCCCATCTCACCCGGCACCTCCGTGCCGAACCCACACACCACGTGGTGAATATCGTGGGTCGAAGCGATCCGCTGGGTCAGCCACCGCTCCTCTGTATCGATATCGCGGGGGCGGAAAAAATCGGGGTCGTGGTCAAGGGTGCGAATCAGCTGGGCATAGCGCTGGCCCAGTGTGCCCACCGGCAGCTGGCTCAGCGCCTCAAGATCGGGCTGCAGAGGGGGGTAGCGCTCCTCCAGCATCTGGGCACCCCCAGGCACGGCCCGAAACCGCTCCACGCAGGCCTGCATCAGCGGGCTGCCGAGATAGTTGTCGACCAGATCGGCAATTTTGGACATCTCGCCCCCACTGCGAGCGAGCTCCGCCAGTAAGCGCAGGTTGTTGGCTGTTCGCAGCAGCTCCTGGAAGCGCGCCATGGCGAAAATGGGATCGACAACCCTCATCGTGCCCCTGCCGGACCGCTGAGATGGCTCTCGAGGTCGAGAAATGCCCCAAATGGGGCAGTCTCAGAGCCCCATCGGCACGAGGGCCTTCATGGCCAGGGGCGCCAGAAACTGGGCCAAACCCACCGCGCCCGTGAGCAGGGCCCCGCCCATGCCATTGCCCGCCGGCTTTTTCCCCGGAGCCGTGGCCAGCTGGCGAGACGCCTCCGAGATCCGCTTGGCTTCCTCCCCGTCGCCCTGCTGGGCATAGAGGGCGGCGGCGTAGTTGAGATCCTGCTGGGCCTCCTCCTGCTTGCCCTGTTCGGCACGGCTCACCCCCCGGGCCAGCCAGGTGATCGCCGCCTCCGGGCTTTGGCGCAACGCCTCGCCGAACAACCGCTCCGCCTCCGGTTGGCGCCCCCCCAGGGCCGCCGCCACGCCCGCATTGTGCAAGGCCGCATAACTCAGCACACCGGCGTCGACCCCCTGGGCGCCCTGCCAATGGCTGCGCTCCAGGGCGCCGGCATCCAGCTGGGCGCCGCTGAGGTCGCTCTGGCGCAGATCGGTGCCAAGCAGCTGGGCTCCCCGAAGATCCGCGCCCCGCAAGGAGGCGCCCTGCAGGCTCGTGAAGCGCAGATCCGCCCCCCGCAGCACCGCCCCATCGAGGCGGGCCTGGCTCAGGTTGGCCCGCTGCAACTTGGCGCCGGTGAGGTCGGCGTCGCGCAGATCCGCCCACACCAGATCCGCATCCTGCAGCCGGCAACCCGGGCACTGGCGCCGCTCCAGGAGCTTCATCACATCCCCTTCCCCTGCCAAGGCGGAGGCCTCTCCCAGGGCCAGGAGGCTGGCCAGGGCCACGCCCAGGGCAGGTCCCACCCGCCGATCGGGGCCATTCCTGCCGCTGACCATGGCCTGTCTCAACGGGATGGGCCGAATTCAGGGTTTGGTTTTACTTCCTCCCGCTCGCCACGGCCCAGGAGGAGGGACTCTCCTGCAGGCGGCCAGGATTAGGGTGGTTGGATGAACCTGGCGTTGGCCACGGAAGACGGCTGCGCTCTTGCGATCGCCTTCTACCCCCGCTTCCGCTACGACGGCCGGGGGGGAAGGGGTGTAGGCCATGCCGGGGAATGGCTTGGCGGGGGCTGGCAGTCGCTTGTGTTCGAGCCGTCCAGCCTGGCCATTCCGCCCCTCAACAGCCGCACCACCCGCCTGCTCGGGTGGCCCCTGCCGCCGGGGTTGGAGATCGCCATCCATCCTGAAAAGCTTGAGGGCCGCTGGCACCCCGGGAGTGGGGAGATGGAACTGACCTTCCTGGCCCGCTTCGCCCTGCGGCTGGCCGCCCGGCGGGTGGCTCCGGATTTGATCGTGGACACCCAACTCGCCACCCGGGCCGTGCGCGGCCGGCGCCATCAGGCCCAGGGCACGCCCCTCGATGGCCAGGGCCGGGGAGTGCTGGTGGGCATCGCCACGGTGGCGCCCAGCGGGGAGGGGTGGGTGGATCGGTTTCTCCAACTGCCGGACGAGGCCCTGGCGGTGCTGCGCTGCCAGCTGGGCCCGCTTGGAGAAAGCGATTAACGCACAGTTAACATGATTACGCAGGGGCAATAGTGCATCCCTTCCTAGATCATGCAAACCTTGGCAGTAACACAACCAAATTTCGCAATTCGTCGATAGGTTTCCTTCCTAATCGCCGGATAAACCGAGGTGGCCCTTTCCAACTCCGTTCCAGCTGTATTTGCGGATGTCTCCCCTGGACTTGCAAATCTCCATCACAAGGAAGTGCTGGATTCAGCAGACATCCTGATCGCCTTGAGGGGAGACTCCCCGGTCAGTTCATGCCGCCATCTGGTGCCCGAGCAGTTCTGTGTGAACCGGGTAGGTCAACTCAAAGTTGGCCAATGTTTTTTGATTTCCGAAGTGGGTACACCCGCTGAGATAAGTATCGTCAATACCCCGAGTTATCATCTCTTAGTGGTGTACAAAGGCACCGTGGCTTTGGAGACCGATTCAGGCCAGCTCAGCCTGAATGCCGGCGATGTGGCCCTGCTTCCCCCCGGCCCAAGGCAGGCCCACACCAGCCACTTCAGCCTGGCCTCCATCGCCCTTCGGCCCCAGGCCCTGGCCGTGGCCGCTGCAGCCATGGCGGGCGTCCCCCGCAACGGAGCCAAACCGTGTGAGCCCGGGGAGCGGCCCTCCCTGTCCCTGGCGCCAGGGCCCCAGGCCCAATTGGTTCATTGGATGCTGCGCACCATTGATGCCTCCCTCGCCATTGGACGATCGGTGGCCTCCCATCTGGCCCTCGATGACGTGCTCCACCGCACGGCAGCCACCCTCCTGTACCCCGAACTCCTCTGGGCGGAGCCTGTCGACCTGCTGCGTCATCGGGATGGGAGCGGGCCCCGCAATTTCGACGTCCTGATCGAATACATCCTGGCGAACCTGGACCAGCCCCTCACCCTGAGCGATCTCGAGGCCCGCAGCCACTATTCCCGGCGCTCCCTGCAATACGCCTTCCAGGAGCAGCTGCACCGCAGCCCCAAGCAGTGGATCCGGGAGCAGCGGCTGTCTGTTGCCATGCGGAAATTCCAGTGCGAGGGACAGCGGCCCTCGGTGCAGGAGGTGGCCCAGGCGTGCGGCTACGCGAACCTCAGCCACTTCAGCAGGGATTTCAAGGCCCGGTTCGGGATCAATCCCTCCTCGGCCAAGCGCCTCCAACCCCGGTCGGAGCGGATGACAAGCGAAATCGACGAATCCGCCAGGGAATTGAAGCCAAGAACGATAACCAAAAAGTAATTCCTGAAAAGTGCAGAGTTCCAGAAAATCATGCAAATTCATCAGCGTGATCCCCCTTCGCTATTAGGGTCAATTGGGAGAGAGTACCCATGTATTGCTGGGCTGCAATTTCCATTCCTTATGGATGAGATTTTTGCAAAGGCTCTCTCGAATCTTCCGCATAAGAAAATACACCAAACAGCCGATCTTTACGCAGCACTGAGCCGCTCAGCACCTATTCATTCGCTGACAAGCCTCGTGCCTGATCGCCAATTTCTCCATGAAGTGGGGTACGTCGACATTGGCAGAATTGGAGTGATCTCCCAAAGCGGAACCGATACCGCTATTCATGTTGAACACACCCCGAATTTCCACCTGGTGGTGGTCTATGGAGGCAGTATTGCCCTGGAGACCGCCGGTGGCTCCACCGTGCTGCGAAAGAACGAGGCCGCCCTGCTCCCGCCGGGGTTCCGGCGCTCCTCTGGCCGCCACAGCCTGGTGGCCATCACCCTGCCACCCAGCGGGGTGGCAGAGGCCGCAGCGTCCATCGCCGGCGGTGCCAGCAGAACGCCGATCCAGGAGGCCTCGGAGCTGAAACTCCTAAAGGAAGGGCCCATGGAGGGGGTGATTCAGAGCCTCCTGGCCTCCCTCAACGCCGTTCTGCCCCTGGGGGCAGACCTGGTCGGGAACCTGATGTGGGATGACGTGCTCTTGCGCGCAGCGGCATTGTTGCTGGATCCAAGGCTTCTGAGGGAGGAGCCCGCCGATCTCCTTCGCTATCGAGAGCGCCGGGGACGCACCAACTTCGACGAACTGATCGATTACATCCGCGATCACCTTGACCAGCCCCTACGCCTGAGCGATCTGGAGACCCGCAGCCATCTCTCTCGCTGGGCCCTGCAGGAGGCGTTTCGCCAACGGCTGGATGCCACCCCGATGGAATGGATTCGGGAGCAACGGCTCCAGCGGGCCATGGAGCATCTGCAACGGGCCGAGGAGCGGTTGCCGCTGAAGGAGCTGGCCCTGAACTGCGGCTATCTGCGCCTGAGCCATTTCAGCCGGGATTTCAAAAAACGCTTCGGGATCAGCCCCTCCCAGATCCAGCGCCTCTGACCTGCCGCCAGCGCCGCAGCAGCTGGCGCCGGCACCGGCGTAGCTCCCCCAACCCTTCTCTCCCCGAATCCGGGGCAAAGCGCTGATTTTCATAGCGCGCCACGAAGGCCCCGAGCTCCGGCTCCAGCTCCGGCCGCTGCTGGCGCAGGCGGGTGGCCAGCTGGGGCAGGGTCTCCCCCGGGCGGGGCACCCAACCCTGGCGGGCAAAGGCCAGCAGGCACCGCTCCAGCTCCCGCCGCTGGGGATCCCCCACCCCCCGGCGACCCAGCCAGCCCAGCAGGGCCAGGCCCCCCGCCAAGGTGGCCGCCACCGCCCCCAGCACCAGCAGCCCCAGCCCATCGCGCCGATCCCCGAGCAGCCAGGCCAGAAGGGCCTCCTGGCTGCGGGCGTCGTAGCCCAGCCACCACCGGGTCCAGGCCAGATCCAGGCCCCACCACTGATTCACCAGCCAGCGCAGGGGATCGACGGCAGCGGAAGGCTGGGGAGCCGGCGCGACGCTGACCTCCCCCACCCAGCCGCTGGGATCGAGGGCCACCCAGCCCATGCCCTCGATCCACACTTCGCTCCAGGCGTGGGCATCGCTCTGGCGCAGATCCAGATAGCCGGGCCCGCTCACCGGCTGCACCCAGCTGCCGCCCTGGTAGCCGCTCACCACCCGGGCCGGAAGCCCTGCCGCCCGCAGCAAGGCACTGGTGGCGCTGGCGAAATGGCCGCAGAAGCCCTGCTGCCGCTCAAAGAGAAAGGCATCCAAGGGGGCCTGCTTTGGCAGCAGACCCGGCTGGCGGGTGTAGCGGAAGGGCTGGCTACGCATCCAGCCCTCCACCTGCTGCAGCCGCTCCAGGGGCGGCCCGCTGGCCCAACGGCCTCCAAGGGCCTCCAGGCGGGGGTTGGCGCCTTGGGGCAAGGCCAGCAGCTCCGGGCCAGGCCGCTCCTGCTGCCAGGGCCGTTGGGGCCCTCCGGCGGTGATGGCATAGGCGCGACGCTGACCCCGGGGGCCGCGATGCACCAGCTCCCCCTGGGCCGTGGGGCGCAGCTGGCGGCTGCTGGGGCTCCCCGCGCCGCCCCAGGGAACGCGCTCCATCGGGCTGGGCTCGCTCAGCCACACCTCCCGCAGAGCCCCCTGGCCTTCCTGCACCTGGCGCCAGCCCAGAAACTCCAGTGATGGGTCCTCCGGTCGCAGGGTCCACCGGGCGCCATCGAACTCCTCATGCACCAAGACGCGCCACTGGCGAGCCTCCACCGGCGGCGGAGCCCCTGCGGCGAAGGTCACCCGCGCGGCCGGGGCCCCATTGGTGGCCAGGGTGGCGATGCTGCCGGGATCGAGGGTGTCGCTCAGGCCCGTGACAGCCGCCGCGCCCCAGCCCCCCTGCAACAGGCCAATGGGGGGCAGGCGAGGCACCAGGAGGAACAGCACCAGGGCCAGGGGCAAGGCAGCCACCACCACCCCCGCGCTGCGCCGCAGCAACACGCCCCACCGGAGCCCGGCCCCCACCTCCAGGGCCAGCAGCCCCGCCAGGGCCACCACCACCGCCGCCCCCTGGAGCAGGCTTGCCGCCAGATCGGTCTGCACCGCCCCCTGCACCCCCGCGCTGAGCAACTGGAGCAGGCACACCAGGCGCCGCTCCTGGAGCCGCCTGGCCTCCCAGAGCTTGAGGCCCGTGAGCAGGGTGAGCACCATCGCCAGGCTGCTGAGCACATCCACCGGTCGCAAGGTCAGCAGGCCCCCCCCTAGAAGGCCAAAGGCGAGCCACTGGAGAAACGGTGCGGCCCGTCCGCGGGTCATGGCCCCTCCGCCAGCAGGAGCAGGCAACGGTCGCGGTGGCCCAGGCCCTGCCCCGGCCCCACCACCACCCCCTGCCAGAGCAGGCCGTAGGCGCCACCCTGGCGATGGAGCCTGCAGAGGCGCTCACTGAGGTGCTCCAGGGCCCGCTCCCGGGGGAGGGAGGGTTCGGGCGCCAGCACCAGGGCCTGGGGAGCGGCGGTGGCAAACCGTTTCACCAGCTCCCCCCGGCCCTGGGCCAGCAGCTTCCAGGCCAGGCGGCTAGGGCTGTCCTGGGGGCGCCGGGGCCGCAAATCCTGCCAGGCGTCCCCGTCCTCCCCCCGCTCAGCGAGACCCACCTCCTCCCCCAGGGGCACCGCACCCGTCAGCTCACGCACGGGGCCGGCCACCCGGGCCGGGGCGATCAGCTGGCGCTGGGGGGGATCCCAGACAGACCAACAGACAAACAATCCCAGGGGCGCCATGCTCCAGAGCCGCAACCGCCCCGGCCGCTGCAGCCCCCGGGCCCTGGGCCGCCAGGCCAGCTCAACAAGATGCTCCCCGGGTCCCAGGGCGTCCACCGCCAGGGGCTCCCCTGCGGGGGCCTCGCTCCACTGCAGGTGCAGCCCCTCGCAGCGACCGCCACAACGGAGGCTGAGGGGATAGGGCACGGCGTCGCCGGCAAAGCCCCAGTGGGGGGGTGCATGGGCCAGCTCCAGGCCGTGAAGGTTGAAGTGGGTGAGATGGAGCGCCAACAACCAGAGCCCCAGCATCAGGAAAGCCAGCAGCAGGGGGCCGTTGGCCTGGGTCTGCACCCCCACCAGCAGCAGCATGGCCAAGCCGGTCAACCAGAGCCAGCCCAGGCCCGTGGGCAGGATGTAGAGGGTGCGCAGGCCCAGGCGCAGGCGGGGCTGGCGGTGGCGCGGCAGCCGAGGCTCGATGCGCTTCAGCAGGTCGATGGCCATGGGTGCACCTCAGCGCAGGCCCTCCACGGAGGCCAGCAGGGCCGTGCTCAACGCCGTGCCCTCCCCCCGCAGCTGGCCCCCATCCAGGCGGTGCTCCGCCACGGCCGGCAGCACGGCCTGCACATCGTCGGGGGTCACATGGCCCCGGCCCTCCAGCAGCGACCAGGCCCGGGCCGCCCCCAGCAGGGCCAGGCCCGCCCGGGGGGAGAGGGGGTGGCCCTCCTGGCCCGGCTGGCGGCTGCGGGCCAGCAGATCCAGCACGTAGTCGAGGAGGGGCGGGCTGCAGTGCTGGCGCGGCACGGCTTCCTGGAGCACCAGCAGGTCTTCAGGGTCCAGGCCGGAGGCGAGGGCTTCCGGGCGCAGGGCCTCCCCCTGAAGCAGCGCCCGCTCAGCGTCGCGGCTGGGGAACCCCAGGCTGAGGCGCATCAGAAAGCGATCCAGCTGGGACTCAGGCAGGGGGCTGGTCCCCCCCTGGTCGAGGCCATTCTGGGTGGCGATCACCAGGAAGGGCACGGGCAGGGGATGGCTCACCCCATCCACGCTCACCCGACCCGCCGCCATGGCCTCCAGCAGGGCGCTCTGGGTGCGGGGGGAGGCCCGGTTGATCTCATCAGCCAGGAGCACCTGGCAGAAGAGCGGACCGGGCTGGAAGTGGAACCGGCTCGCCCCGCCATCCCACACGTTCACGCCGGTGAGATCGGCGGGCAGCAGATCGCTGGTGAAGCTCACCCGGCGAAAGTCGAGGCCAAAGCAGCGGGCCAGGGCTTCCGCCAGGGTGGTTTTGCCCGTGCCGGGCAGATCTTCGATCAACAGATGCCCCTGGGCCAGCAGGCAGGCCAGCGCCAGCTTCACCTGGTGGGTTTTGCCCAGCAGCACCCGGCTGATGGCCGCAACCACAGGCTCCAGGGCGGGGGCATGCGAGGGGGAGGCGCTCAAGGGATCGGGGGCGCTGGATGGGGAGGGTTCCCCACTGCTGTTTAGTGGATTTTCCTCCGCTCTGCCGATGCAGCCCGCGCCCCACGGCGGCAACCGGACGGCCATCGCCCGCCGCCTGGGCTGTCGCCCCTCCGACGTCCTGGATCTGAGCGCCTCCCTGGCGCCCTTCGCCCCCCCGGCCGCCCTGCGCACCCTGCTGGCGCAAGCCCTGGCCGGTGGCCCCGATTCCCCCCTGCGCGACTATCCCGATCGTGGCTTCACGGGATTGCGGCAGGCGATCGCCCGCCTCCATGGCCTGGAGCCGGAGCAGGTGCTCCCCGGCAATGGCGCCGCCGAACTCTTCACCTGGGTGGCCCGCGATGCGGCGGCCCTCGGGCCCAGCCTGCTGCCGGTGCCGGGCTTCGCCGACTACGGGCGGGCCCTGGACTGCTGGGAGGGAACCTGGCATCCCTGGCCCCTGCCCCTGGCCTGGGGAGCTGGTTTTCCCCAGCCCTTTCCCCTGGAGATTCCCAGCTCCCTCGAGGGAGCAGCTCTCTGGATCACCAACCCCCACAACCCCACGGGCCAGCTCTGGAGCCGCGCTTTCCTGGAGCCCCTCCTGGCCCGCACGCCGTTGCTCGTGGTGGATGAGGCCTTCCTGCCCCTCACCCCGGGCGGGGAGCGGGAATCCCTGCTGCCCCTGGTGGGCCGCCACCGGAATCTGGTGGTGATCCGCAGCCTCACCAAGCTCTACGGCCTGGCCGGCCTGCGGCTGGCCTACGCAGCGGCGGCTCCGGAGCTGCTGGAGCGCTGGGCCCGCTGGCGGGATCCCTGGCCCCTCAATGGCCTGGCGGTGGCGGCCGGGGAGGCCCTGCTCGGCGATGCCCAGGGCTACGGGCGCTGGTGCCGGCGGGTGCAGGGGTGGGTGGGGCGGGAGGGGGCCGCCCTGGCCAGCGGCCTGGCAGCGTTGCCGGCCCTGGAGCCCCTGCCCTCCGCCACCAATTTCCTGCTGGTGCGCGGCAAGGCGGGCCCGGGAGGGGAGCCCACCGCGTTGGAGCCCCTGCGCCTGGCGTTGGAGGAGCGCCATCGGATCCTGCTGCGCGACTGCCGTTCGTTTGCGGGGTTGGATGACACCTGGCTGCGCATCGCCCTGAGCGATGGCAAGGGGCGCCGGCGGCTCCTGGGGGCCCTGGCCAAGGAGCTCAATCCTCCAGCTCGATGATCGACGACTGGGCCCAAGCACGACCGACACCGGTGAACTCGGGTTCGGCGGAATGGGGGGATCGGAAATCCAGGGTGTAGGCAATGGAGCGATTCTCGACCGTGCGGCTGAGCTGGCGCAAGGTGGTGTCGTAACTGAGGATCGCCTCGGAGCTGGGGGCACTGAAGTTGAGGGCCCCATTGGCCAGCACGGGTGGGCCACACCTCATCAAGTGCCCCCCCGACATGTAGTACGTGATCGTGCGGAACGGGATAGCAGCTGCCGGATCCGGGTTCGGCACCGTGATCGCGAAGCTCTCGCTGCCCCCATCCTGGCTCGCCTCGCTGCAGGTGGGCGTCGGGTTATCACCTTGGATCGGCCCAACAGGCGATTCACCCTGGTAAATGCGACCGGCCTCGCCCACTTCGATGTTCAGAAACTGATTCACCCGGGCCCAGGCATCCTGGGCGCTCTGCTGGTTGTCTTCCCGCAGGCTGGCGCGCAGGATGGAGGTGGCCATCGTCATCAGCCCCCCCAGCAGGATCACCCCAAAGGCCGCCCCCAGCAGCAGCTCCACCAGGGTGAAGGCGGCAAGGCGAGGACGGGGGGGGAAGCGCATGGATTAGAAGCGGGCATAGGCCGTGCAGGGGGTCGCCACATTGGCGGTGGAGGAATGGGAGCCGATCTGCAGGGCACCGAGCAGGCCGGAGAGGCGGATGCAACGCAGATTGTTGATCGACTTCAGGGCCAGCCTCACCTCCACCTGATCCGGAAGGGCCTGGGATCCGGCGCCCAATAGGGTTCCCCTCGGGGTGAAGACGATCACGGCGGCAGTGGCTTGGCTGGAGAGCAATTCATTCGTGGCGGAAGCCTGGAACAGAAACGTGGTGCGATTCTTCGAGCAGGGGGGGTCGTTGGCATTCAGATTGCGCACGGAGGCCAACTGGCTGCCATCGGCGGCCTGGGAGAGGTTGGCCGCGGTGATCTCACAGCCCCCCCCGGTGTTTAGGGCGGCCTTCCGGATGCTCTCCACCCAGGAGGCGAAATCGAAGCTCACCGCATTCAGCCTGGAGCGATGCAGATCGTTCGTGATCACCCTCCAGCTGGCCGTGGCGAGCACGCCAAGCACGCTCACCACCATGAGCAGTTCCAGCAGCGTGTAGGCGGGAGCGCGTGAGGTCCTCATGGTGAGCCTTCAAAGCACCATCGGGCCGCCGTGGGCACCACCATGGAGGAGCGCTGGAGATTCGTGCCCGTGTAGTCGACACGCACCCGATGCAAGGGCGCATTGTCAACCACCACCAACCGGGTCAGCCCCCGATCCGTGAAGGCCTTCGATTTGGGGGACGCCGCCATCTGGTTGGCGAGCGCCGTGACGAGGGTGCCGTTCTTGCAAAGGTCTTTAAAGGCATCGATATTGGGCGTGGTAGTGGCGGTATTGCTGTAGTACGGAAAGTAGTAATACTCCGTGCCAATGGCGGGCGTGCCACTGCCTTCTTCCCCCTTGCAGGTAGCCGAGGCGGCCACATCGGAGGGGTTGGTGGTGCAGGGGCTTCCGGGACAGCAGGTGTAGCGGTAGGCGAGATCCTCCATGGTGGCGGTGTCTTCCTCGATGAGGGCTTCCTGGCTGTTGCGCTGCCGCAGCTGCTGAAACATCTGGGAGCTCTGTCCCCAGAGATTGGCCACCCCCAGGATCACCAGGCCCGTGATGGCCGCACTGACCAGCACCTCAACGAGGGAGAAGCCGTTGGGGGGAGGGGGAGGCCTGCGAAAAGAGGTCATTCAGCTGGATGGAAGACAACCTTCACGGATCAACGCCATAAAACTTGGTGTAGGTTTCGCTGCGGGCCTGCCAATCAAACGCAAGCGGAATGGGTGGGCTCATCCCCCCCTAGAACATCGCGAAACAGCCGGCAATACACCGCCTTTGAGGGCAGGGTTTCCGGACAGACATCGGCTGCAGGGTCATTTTTCGAGTCCGTTGGGGGCGGGGACCGTGACGTTGGCATTGCCGAAAAACCCCAGGTTGTTCACCCAGGTGATCCCCTTGAAGGTGGCATTTCCTCCCAGCGAAAGATTAGACACCGGCGCCCAGACGAACATGGAGGTGTTCACAGAATCGCCGCTGAGCTCAAAGGTCTGGGAGGAGGGGTTCCCGCCCCGGGGCTCGCCGCGAATCTGCAACCGGTCGGCCTGGAAGGGAGCGGCGGCTGCGCCATTGAAAATGTGTTGCAGGCCTGCCGAACCCCGAATATCAATATCCCCGGAGGGATCCTGAAAGTAGAGATACACAGGAGCTGCAGTCGTGTCCACTTGAATAATCTTATTTCCCGGCAACTTGATGGAAGAAATGCTGCAATGGTAGGCGCCGTCTTTGTACCCGCAGAATTTCGTGTTTCCCTGCTGATTGAGGCCGAGAGACGGCAAGCTGATGAATCCTGTTTGGCCATCATCCTGGGGGGTGATCCCTTCTGCCTTGAGCGCATTGCCCCCGTTCACCTGCTGGGAGCTGTTGGAGCCCAACGGACCCATGGTGAACCCCCCGGAAGGAATCGCCGGGGGATCGGGGATCTTGATGTTGAACGACGTCACGCCGATGTTGCCATCGGAGCTGTCGATCACCACCTGGTTGGCATCGGGGGCGGTGTCGTTATCCGGTCCATCGCAGGTTTTGGCAGGAGTGGTGCAGATGATGGGATTCAGCTTGCCCAGGCCCTCTACCCGCAGCGACCAGGCATTGCCGTTGTCGGTGATGAGGCCCCCGCCGTTGAGGCCCGTGAGCATGGCGAGCTTGCCGGGGGTGAAACCGGAGGGGGGTTCGCAGGAACGCCAGTCGTTTCCGTAGATTTCATAGGCGGGCGGATCGCCGGTGGCGAGGGTGCGGCCGTAGGAGCGCCAGCAGCACTTCGGCACCACCTGAAATTCCTTCACCACCCGGCTGCTGGCCAGCACGGTGCCATTCCGCAGCACCTGCCCTTCTACCTCTACTTCCAGATAGCCATGGCTGTCATTAGCTTCGCCGAGATTGAAGGGTTTGGGGGCCTCCTCGGTCGACGTGTTGGTCGACATGTCTGGGAACGTTTTCACACCGGAGGGCGCCGTCTTCTTGTCGCCGCCGAAAGCCGTCTGGGTGTACACCGTGGTGGAGATCTGCCGGTTGCTCTTGCGGAAGGTCACCCGCCGCAGGCGATAGCGGCGCTTGATGTCGTTCGTGTCGTTGTTGACCACATCGATCCAGGCCCCGGTGCGGTAAGCCGCCAGATCAGCCCCGCCGATTGGAGTGGCAGACGACAGGGAGATGGTGGTGGCCGTGCAGGGATTACGCAGCTGCTGTTTGGTGGGTTCCCAGGAAGAGGCAGGGCTGCCGGAGGCCAGAAGCATGCGGTTTTCCTGCTTGTTCCACTCGCCGATCAGGCGGCTGATGCCGGCCTCCGCCGCCTTGCGGGCCCCGTAGGTCTGGCTGTTGGCCGTGCTCCCCAGCTGGCCCTGCGTGGTACGAGACACCAGGGTGCTGGCCCCGATCAGGATGCCGAGCACGGCCAGCAGGATGATCACAATGGAGCCAGGCTCCCTGGCGGTTCCCTGGACTGGCGCTTGACGGTGTGGCCACCTGTTTGGGCCCATTGGCTTCGTGGCGATCCAGCTGAGGGGTTGACTCCATCGCTGGCTGGTCGACCCCCTTTGTCTTTGTTTTGAAGTTAGATCACGGGCGCGGCAGATCTCAGGGGGCCGCCAGACCCGTGTCGTAGGCCGTGAAACCGCAGCGGCTGGCCGCAGCTTTCCAGGCCTGGTCGAACAGCTCCCAGCGGAAACTGCGGGGGTCGTAGCGGCTGCGGCTCCGATCCACGGCCGCATGGGTGGTGAGGCGGTTGAGGGGGATGCCCCAGCGGGCCTGCCAGAGCAACACCTGGGCCGCGGCCGCCTGGTATTGGGCGGCGGTGTAGCCGCTGTGAGCAGGGCTGTCGCCCCGGCCATCGGGGGGGCTCACCAGGCCGAGGTGGAGGGCCACGTTGTTGATCGAACCCACGGAGGTGGGGCGGATGCGCACGCTCATGTCGCCCCAGGCCGACATGCCGGCCCCGTAGGCCCGCTTGCCATCGTCCACCAGCCGCAACCGCTCGCCCTGGGGGGTGATCAGAAGGTGATAGCTGGCCTGGTCCGCATCCCGAGGATGGGGGGTGCGGAACAGCCGGAGGGTGTCGGCCTCACTCACCACGGTTTCGTGCAGAACGATCAGCTGGGGGGCATGGGGCACCTGCCGGCCATAAACGTCCTTGGGCTGGCGCTCACCGAAGTTCGTTGGATCGGCCGGGGTGGCCTGCTCGCTCTGGAGGCCCTGGCGGGCCGTGAGGGTCTGGGCACAGCGCTCCAGGGCCGCCTCCGTCTGGGGCGGCACAGGGCTCGGCACCAGCTCACGCACCGGCCAGGGAGGCCTGGGGCCACAGGCCGACAGCAACAGGACCAGACTCCACAGCGGCAGAGCGATCCCACTCCAGGGGGGGAGGGGACGCCGGCGTAGGAGTGATTTACGTTGAAACACCCTTCGAAGCCCTGATGCGCTCATGTTGGCGCTGCCCCCCGCCCTGGTCCATGGGGCAGAGGCCATGAGCACCCCCAGCCACCTTCTCCGGCAACTCGGCCACTGGCTGGCCACGACCGATCTCGGCCTGGGCCTGCTGCTGGTGGTGGCAGCCTCCATGGCCCTCTCCCATGTGTTTGCCCTGCTGGCCAACCGGCTCAGCGGGCGCCAGATCCTGGTGCATCTCCTGCTGGATGGCCTGATCTTCTCGGTGGCCTTGCTGCTGGCCCTGGCCATCGACATGGTTCTGCTGCGCTGGTTCGCCTCCCGGCCCGTGGATCCCGGCGCCCTGTTGGCCGGGGTGGCCCCCTGCCTGCTGCCCGCCACGCTCTACGTGCTGGCCGCCGCTCCGTATGTGGGCCAGCTGATCGCAGGGGTGCTCTGGGTGCTGGTGCACCTCAACGTGGTGGCCTTCGTGCACACCCAGTTCGGCCTGCCCCCCAGCGAGGCCCTGCTGATCTGCAGCCCTGGCTATGGACTGGCGGCTGTGCTGGTGTGGCTGAGGTTTCGCCAGAGCTGGCAGGCCAGCTACACCACCCTGGCCACCCATCTGGGCGAGCTGTAGCGATGGGAGTCCGTTCCCTCAGCCCAGCGATCCGCGCCGCCATACGGGCCCAGACCCGGGAGCAGCGCAGTGGAGGGCTGGGGGTATTCGGGGCCATTGCCCTTGGGCTGGGCCTGCTCGTGTTCAGCCATCTGCTGGGGCCCCTGGGCCAGTTTCTGGGCGACGTCGAGCAGGCCCCCCTGCTGCGGGTGATCGGCATGCTGCTGTTCGTGCTCATTCCCACCGCCGGGATCTATTCGCTGGTGGGGCAGTTCGCCTTTTGGGAGGGCTGGATCGGAGGCCTGCAGGAGCCCGCCCAGCTCTTTGCCTCCCAGGAAAAACGGGCGAGGGCCCATGGCAGCGCGGACCCGCATCAGCCCCAACCGCACTACGTGGTGTATCTCGATGGCATCCATCAGCACGCCAGCGAGCACCCGCCGCGCATCACCACCTTTCTTTCCCTCCTGGAGCAGGCCCTGGGCCCCCAGACCCGGCTCCTGAAGGGCATCGAGGCCTACACCGTGTTGCCCGTGGGCCTGGAGGCAGATCCGGGCACCGCCTGGTTCTGGCGCCGTCTGTTCAACCTGCAGGAGCAGAACCCCAGCGCGCTGGTGCAGGTGATCGCGGGGATGCTCGTGCAGGCCAACAATGTGATCAAGGTGGGGATCTCCTCGGATCGGCGCTATGGACCCATCGTCAACGTGGAGCAGGCGCTGAAGGTGGCCGAACGGCTTGCCGAGCTGGGCTTCCATCCCTCCTCCGGCGCGCCGATCACCCTGCTGGGTTACAGCGGGGGCGGAGAAATGGCCATGGGGATGGCGGACTATCTGCGCCGCATCTGTCGATCGCCAGTGCACATCATCACCTTTTGTGGGGTGTTCAGCGGCAACCAGGAACTCGCCAAGGTGGAGGGGATCACCACGGTGGTGGGCACCCGGGATCCCCTGCAGGTGGTGGGCCGCATCGCCTTCCCCGGCCGATCTCCCCTCCTGCCCTTCACCCGCTGGAACAAGGCCGTGCGCAGTGGTGGCGTGCGCCACACCCTGATTTCCGGCATGACCCACAACGGCAACCAGGGCCCCTTCTCCGAGCGCCACCGCGATGCGGTGATCCAGGCCATTCTGGCGGCGATGCCCCGGCGCCCCTGATCCTCAGGGCCTCGCCAGCTGGGCCACCACCGCAAAGGGGCTGCTGCTGGGCTGGGACGCCCGCAGCCGGGCCAGGGCCCGATCCGCCGCCGCCCCCTCCAGGAAGCCATCGAAGGGCAACGCCGCCAGGGCCTGCTGATAGCGCTCCAGGGCCGCGCGGTGCTCCTCACCCAAGGAGGCGCTGGCCAGCACCGTCTGGCTCCGCCGGTGCAACCGTTCGCGCCAGATGCCGCCCAGCAGCACAGGAAACACCTCACAGCGCCCCTCCAGGCCCTGCTGAAGCAGGGCCGCACTGTCGATGCAGAGGCCCAGGGGCCCATAGCCCCCATGGAACAGGTGCCGGTCGGTGGCTTCCAGGTTGTGCACCAAAGCCATGGCATCGCAGAGATCCAAAGCGGCAGAGAGCCGTTCGCCCCGATAGGGCTCGCTGAAGTAGTGGAGGGTGCCGTTGTGGCGATCGTTCTGCCAGGGACGCTGCAGGTCGTTGAGTCCCTCCCAGCCGCAGAGTCCCTCCATGCCCTGGTAGTACTGCAGGCGGATCAGCGCGTTGTCCCGGCGCCATTCCATCTCCAGGCAGCAGTGCGGCAATAGCGACACCCTTTCTTCGCCCTCCCCATCCAGCAGGCCCGTGCGGATCGGCAGGGCCATGGGCACCTGGCTCCAGCCCTCCCCGGAAGCCAGGGGCAGGCTGGCGCCCAGGCCAAAGCTGGTGACCCCACAGCGCAGCTGGGCCCAGATCTGCCAGCCCTGTTCCTCCAGCCGGGCCACGAGCGCGGCAGGGCTTGAGCAGCCCTCCAGGGTCCAGGGGTCGGCTCCCTGATCCACCGCGAGATCGGGCCCAAGGAGGTTGGCCCCGAGGCGGTTGAGCGCCTGGGCACAGCGGCTGTTGCGCCCCATCTCCTCGGGGCTTTGCTCGTGGCTCAGCCCCTGGTTGCCCCACACCAGGCCGCCGGTGAGGGCCGTGAAGCCCTCGGGCCGGGATGGGTGGTCCTGCCGGGAGGGCTGCAGCTCCTTGGCGGGCACGGGCGGCGAGCCCTTCTCCCCGGGGCCCAGGGCGAGGAGATCGTCCAGCGCCGTCGGCAGGGGAGGGCCCTCCCGATCCGCCCAGAGCGCCAGGGCCGAAGGCTTGCGATCCGCCGAAGCCGGCAGGAGGTGGGGGAGGTCATCCGCCAGGGCCACCAGCAAAGCGGGAGTGAGCAGACCCCGTTCGAGCACGCCGGCCAGGGTTTGAAACCGGGGCGGCAGGTGAGCCGGCGCCAGCCGCCAACCCCGCGGCAGCAGCCAGAGCAGGGGTAGTAGGGCTGGCTTGTCAAAGCTGCGGGCCAACCGCTGCAGCCACTCCTGCCGGCTCAGGCCACTGCGAAACACGCTCTGCTCCAAGGCCTCTTCCAGGGGGATCAGGGGGATGGGGCAGGGCCAGCTGGGATCGAGGGCGAGGGGGTCGGTGGTCTCCCTGGCTGGAGGGTCGACAGGGGATGGTGGAATGGCCATCGCCCCATCCTGTGTCGTGATGGCCGCCCCATGAGCCACCCCCCCACCGCCTTCCTCGGCCTCGGCGCCCTTGGGGCGCCGATGGCGGCCAATCTGCTGGCAGCCGGTGTGCCTCTCACCGTGCACAACCGCACCCGGGAGCGGGAGAGGCCCCTGGTGGCCGCCGGGGCCCGCGGGGCGGCGAGCCCCGCAGAGGCCGCCGCCGGGGCGGAGGTGCTGATGGTGTGTGTGAGCGACGGTGCGGCCGTGGAAGAGGTGCTCTTTGGAGCCTCGCCCGCAGCCTCCGCCCTGGCGCCAGGAGCCCTGGTGATCGACTTCTCCACCATCGAGCCAGCCCGCACCGCCCGCCTGGCAGCGCGACTTGCGGAGCGGGACATCGCCTGGCTGGATGCCCCGGTCACCGGCGGCACAGAAGGCGCCCGGGCCGGCACCCTCTCGGTGCTCGTGGGCGGGGAGGCCGAAGCCTTCGAGCGGGCCCGGCCCCTGCTGGAGGTGGTGGGGGGCACCCTCACCCATTTCGGGCCGGCGGGGGCCGGCCAGCAGGCCAAGGCCATCAACCAGATCCTGGTGGCGGGCAGCTACGCGGCGGTGGCCGAAGCCATGGCCCTGGGGCAGCGGCTGGGCCTGCCGATGGAGGCGTTGCGCCAGGCCCTTGCCGGAGGCGCCGCCGGCTCCTGGGCCCTGCAGCACCGGGCGAACAACATGCTCGCCGGCCACTACCCCCTGGGCTTCAAGCTGGCCCTGCACCGCAAGGATCTGGCCATCGCCCTGGCCGCCGCAGACGCCACGGGGCTGGAGCTGCCGGTGTGCCGCACGGTGGCCGCCATGGAAGACACCCTCATGGCCGCGGGCCATGGGGATGAGGATGTGTCGGCCCTGGCCCGCTGGTTCAGCCTTGCTTCAGTTCCATCAGCCAACGGCGAAGGAGAGGCAGGCTGAGGCCGATCACGCTGGAGAAGCAGCCCTCGATCCCCTCCACCACCAGCCCGCCCCGACCCTCCAGAGCAAAGCCCCCCGCGCACTGCAGCGGCTCGCCGCTGGCCACATAGGCGCTGATTTCCGCCTCGCTGAGGGGGGCGAACTGCACCCGGGTGGTCACCGTGGTGAGCCACTCCCGGGTTTCACCCGGCCAACGCTGCAGGCAATGGCCCGTGTGCAGCTCTCCCCAGCCCCCCGCCATGCGGCGCCAGCGGGCCAAGGCTTCGGCCGGATCGCCCGGCTTGCCGAACACCTCGCCGTCAAACACCAGCAGGGAATCGCAGCCCAGCACCGCCTCCACATCCGCATCGCCAGCACCCAGCGTGTCGCGCACAGCCTGGGCCTTGGTCTGGGCCAACCGTTGCACCAGCCGCAGCGGATCGGGATCCTGGATCGCGTCTTCATCCACCCCGCTCACCTTCACCCGATGGGGCACCCCGGCCTGCTCCAGCAGGCGGCGGCGGGCGGGAGACGCCGAGGCGAGCAGCAACATGGCGGGACGGGGAAGCGGTCTCACCCTGGCATGGTCTGCCCCCCATCGGCATCCAGCCGCCAGAGGGAGCCATCGGGCCGCTGGATCGCGAGCCGCTGGGCCCGCAGCCGATACCCCCCGTCGCCCGGAAGGGCCTCAGCCCTGGCTCCACCTCCCGCCAGATAGAGGGGATCGCCCAGCAGGGGGGCGCCAATCGCAGCGCAGTGGATACGGATCTGGTGGGGGCGTCCGCTGGCGATGGTGATCTCCACCCGATCGCCCTCGGCGCCGCGCTCCAGGAGCCGAAGGGTGCTGCGCGCCTCCAGATCCCCAGATCGCCCCTCCGGGGCCGCACACCAGATCTCCCCGAGCCGGGGATGGGAGCGTCGACCGATGGGCGTCTCGATGGTGAGGGGCTCTCCAGGCGCCAATGTCGGCGGGAGCCCTCCCGGCACCAACCAGGCCTGGTACATCTTCTCGCACCCCACCTCCCCCTCCGTGCTCTCCCGCAGCCGGGCGCTCAGCCAGCGGCGGCTCTCCGGGCGGCGCGCGCACACCAGCAGGCCACTGGTGAAGCGCCCCAGCCGGTGCACGGGTCGGGGCACACCGGCGGACAGGCCGCGGTGGCGCCGCTCCAGCAAACGCAGCACCGTGTGCTCCAGCCACCCCCCCGCAGGCATCACGGGCAGGCCTGAGGGTTTGTCGATCACGAGCAGGTCGCCGTCGTCGTGCACCACCCCCCAGGCAGCGGGAACAGCCCCCTCCCACCAGGGGGGGCGGTGCCACACCAGCCGGTCGCCGGCCTCCAGGGCTGCATCGGCCCCGAGGGGGTTGCCATTGCGGTGGATTTCACCGCCCACCAGCCGCTCCTGCCAATCCCCCAGGGAGCTGTGGGGATAGCGGGAGGCATAGAAGGCCGCCGCACTGGCCCAAGGGGCCTCAACCCGATCGGGGTAGGCCCAACCTTGGTTGAGGGCGGCAGGAAGCCAGCCGACCTCAGTCGACGAGGCCATGCTCGAGGGCGTAGCGCACCAGCTCGGTACGGCTGGAGGTGCCCGTCTTGATGAACAACCGGCTCACGTATTTCTCCACGTTGCGGATGGAGGTTTCGAGCTGGCGGGCGATTTCCTTGTTCATCATCCCCTCAGCCACCAGCTGAAGCACGCTGGCCTCCCGTGGGGTGAAGTCGAAGGCCATGGCGGGTGCCTGCTTCTTCACGCCGCCGGTGCCGAGCATGGAGCGGATCTCGGTGATCTGCTTGGCCATTTGGCCGATGTCCGCATCGGCGAAGCGGGCGGCCTCCGCCAGCAGCCGCTCCTGGCGACGCACCACATTGGCCAGCCGGGCCACCAGCTCCTCCGGGTCGAAGGGCTTGGGGATGTAATCATCCGCGCCGGCGGTGAACCCCGCGATGCGATCCGCCGTCATGCCCTTGGCCGTGAGAAAGATCACGGGGGTGCCCCCCAGCCGCTCATCAGCCCGCAAGCGCTTGAGCAGCCCGAAGCCGTCACAGCGGGGCATCATCACGTCGGTGATCACCACATCGGGCATCAACTGCTGGGCCTGGGTCCAGCCGTCCTCCCCGTCGTTGGCCGTGGTGACCTCAAAGCCCTCATCCTCCAGAAAGGCCTTCACGGCCGTCCGCAGGCCGGGTTCGTCGTCCACCAACAACACCCGCACCGGGGCCCGCTCTGCCTCCGGAAGAGCCGTTTCGGGAACGGACTCGGGCCCGGTGGGGGAGCCGTTGGGGCCAGCGGGGGGTGTGGTGGGAGCCATGACAGAGCGCGACGAAGCCAGCCTAGGAGGCCTCGGAAAACCTATCCAGGCCTTTCGGCCACAATGGCGCCATGAACCGCTCCGCCGACTGGCTCCATCAAGACCGGGCCGTCCGCAACTAGCGACGACGAAATCCAGGCACCACCTGCTCCTGTTCCACCAGGGTGCCGCTGTACCCCAGCCGACGGGCCTCCGCCGCCAGGGTGGCGGGATCCTTTCCGGCCTGCTCGGGGAAACAGGCGGCCCACCAGATCTGGTGATCCAGCCGGTTGGAAGGGGTGATCGGGCCTCCGGGATTGAGCTCCCGCAGGATCATCCGCCCGGGTCCATCGGCGCTGCCCCCGGTGATGCGCATCGGCTGCCTGGGGTTGCAATCGAGCACATCGGTGGAGATAAAAAGGCGATCCCGGGTCTGCTCCCAGAGCTTGAGGCGCCACACCTGGGGCTGGGTGGGATCGGCTTGGCGATCAAACACCCCCAGCCGGTAGCGCCCCTTGACGCCCACCTTGTCGATCAGCACCACCAGATCGGGGGGCGGGGGCGGCATGTCGGTGGGGTTGGCCTCTTCTGTTGCAGGATCTGGCGCCGGGGTGGGCGCAGCAGTGGGCACAGGTGCGGATGCGGGCGTGGGGGTAGCAGCCAGCGCCAGCTGAGCCACCCAGAGCGGAAGCACAAGACCCACTCCAACGGCCGCCAGCACCCAGCCCCGGCGCCCGCCTGCCCTGATCCCAGAAGGTTTTGACAGCATGGAGCCATGCTGACCTACCTCGACCACCACGCCACCACCCCCTGTGCCACCGCCGTGGTGGACGCCATGGCGCCCTGGTGGCACGAGCAGTTCGCCAATCCCTCGAGCCGCCTCTACCGCCCGGCCCTGGAGGCCTCCGCTGCAGTGGAGCATGCCCGCAGCCAGGTGGGGCAGGCCCTGGGCATGGCCGAGGAGTCGGTGGTGTTCACCAGTGGCGCCACGGAAGCCAACAACCTGGCCCTGCGCGGAGCTGTGGATGCCGCCCAGGCCGGTGGCCAGCCGCGCCGCGCCCTGGTCACCCTGGCCACGGAGCACCGGGCCGTGCTCGACCCCCTCGCCGCCCTGGCCCGCCGTGGCGCTCCCCTCACCGTGCTGCCGGTGGAGCCCGATGGGCTGGTGGATCTGGAGCGGTTGGAGGCCGCTCTTGGGGATCAAACCCTGCTGCTGTCGGTAATGGCGGCCAACAACGAAATCGGCGTGCTCCAACCCCTGGCGCCCATTGCGGCCCTCTGCCGGCAAAAGGGGGTGCTGCTGCACTGCGACGCGGCCCAGGCCGTGGGCCACATCCCCCTCAACATGGCCGAACTAGGGGTGGATCTGCTCACCCTCAGCGCCCACAAGTTCTATGGGCCCAAGGGCATCGGGGCCCTGCTGATCCGCCCAGGGGTGGCCATCGCTCCCCAGCAGCTCGGGGGGGGCCAGGAGCGGGGCATGCGGGCCGGCACCCTGCCGGTGCCCCTGATCATCGGGCTGGCCGCCGCCCTGCGGCTGGCCCTGGCCGACCGGGAGGACCGGGCCGCCAGGCTGGGGGCCCTGCGGGACCGGTTGTGGTGCCAACTGGAGCTCCTGGGGGGAGTGCGGCGCAACGGCTCCGCCAGCCATGTGCTGCCCCACAACCTCAATGTGAGCGTTGCCGGGGTGGACGGCAGCGGGCTGCATCAGCTGCTGCGGCGCCAGCTGGCGGTGAGCAGCGGCTCGGCCTGCAGCCAGGGCACCCCTTCCCATGTGCTGGCGGCCCTGGGGCGCAGCCGGCAGGAGGCGGCCGCCACCATCCGCTTCGGGCTAGGCCGGGACACGCAGGTAACGGATGTGGCTACAGCAGGTGGCGCCGTGCAGGAAGCCGTGTTCCAATTGCGCAATTCTGTTTGATTTCTGAAAGTTATGCAGGGGTCCATGCTTAGCAATCCCTCCCATTCAGCCTCCCGAATTGATGTGAGATTGGCCCTGCGAGAGGGGTGGCAAGCCTTCAGGCGGGCCCCTTTTTGGTTTGTGGGATTCTCCCTGCTGCTCACCGCCCTGCAGCTGCTCCTAGCGGCGCTCCAGCCCTCCTACTCAACGGACAACCTCCCGAATCCCATCGATCCGGCGATGGCCTTCGACCGCATGGAAGTCCTGTTGCCCTGGCTGCGCTACAGCACGGTGAGCGTCTGCCTCCTGGCGCTCAACGTGCTGGCGGGCATCGTGCTCAACCTCTGGGGCACCAGCGGGCTGGTGCGGGGGGCCTGGCTGGCCCTCAAGGGCGGGAGACCCACCCTGGCCACCTTCAGCCACTGGGATCCGCGGGCTCTGCTGCGTCTTTATTTGCCGGGCTTCCTGCTGGGCTGCGGGATTGTCGCTGCGGTGACCATGCTGCTCTTACTGGCTGTTGTGTTGAGCCAGGTCAACGCCCTGCTGGCCCTGCTTCCGGCCCTCCTCCTGCTGGTGGGAGCCACCTACCTCACCGTGAGCCAGGCCTTCCTGCCCCAGGTGGCCCTGCTCCATGACGACCACCCTTTTGCGGCCCTGGCCCGCGGGCCGCAGGTGGTGGATGGAGCCTGGGCCCAGGTGGTGCAGCTCATGCTGCTGTCCTTCGGACTGTTGGTGCTGGGCCTGCTGGCCGCCGGGGTGGGATTCTTCGTGGCCTGGCCGGTCGTGGTCTGCATGGTCACCGCGGCCTACCGGCAGCTCTTCGGGCCCGACGACCGCACCGGTTTCACCCGCTCACTGCCTGGAACCTGAGGGCCTGGTGGCGGGTCCTTCTTCACGGCTCTTTTGCCTCCGCTAGGCCCAAGGCGCTAGCGGAAAGGCCCTGCCGTGAGCAGCACGAAGCCCAGCACGCCCACCACGGCCAGGAGGCATTGGGCCAACCGACTCACCAGCATCCCTGCCACCACCGCCAGCCCCACCAGGAGCGAGCGGCGCAGCCGCAGCAACCCAAACGGACCCAGGGAGGTGGGGGCCGTGAGCAGTTCGCCGATGGCGGCCCCCAGCAAGGGGCCCACCAGGGCACCGATTAAGGGGCCACCCACCGGCAAGGCTGGCAGGAAGCCAAACAATCCGGCCGCGAGCCCCAGGCCTGAGCCGATGTAGGCCCAGCGGGTGGCCTGCATGCGCGCGGCCCCGAGCACCAGCCCCAGGGCATCGGCGCCCCAGCCCAACAGCAGGATCACGCCGGCCAGCAGCAAGGCCGGCCAGCCCGCACTCCAACCCACGGCCCAGACCCAGAGCAGGGCCCCCAGGGGCAACAGGGCCAGGCCCGGCAGCACGGGCAGAAGGGTGCCGGGGATGGCCATCAGCTGCACCGCCAAGGCGGCCCACCAGAGCCCATCGCTGCGGCTGAGATGGGGCAACGAGAGATCGGGCAGCGTGAGCTGGGGGAGGAGCTGCGGGAGATCCAACGCGGAGCCGACCAAACAACGAACAGAAGGGCTTTCCAGCCCGCAAAACATCGTAAGGGCAGGGTGTTGGTGGCCTCAGGAGCCGGCGCGCGCGCAGGAAAAGTCCTGGATGTCGCCGAAGGGGCGCCGCAGACGGAAGCGGGGATGGGCCGGATCCTCCAGGCTCCACCACCACTTGCCATCACTGAAGCTGGAGGGCCCAGCGTTGTTGGTGCGCGGCAACTGCAAGCTCAGCCCCCGCCAGGCGAGCACCACATTCCCCCCGATCGGCACCGGGCCGGTACTGGGATCGGGAATGGCGGGCTCATCCATGGGACCCTTCACCAGCAGGGCTGTGAGGGGTTCGCCGTCGCAGAGGTAGGCCTCGGGGCTGGGGGCGCCATCGGCCCAGGCGGGATTGGGGCTGAGAAAAAGCAACAGCCCACAGAGGAATGCCGCACAAGCCCATGCCGCACTCCGCAACCACACCGCAATTGCCATAACGGCCCCCTTCGTTGGCATCCATTCTCCAGAGTTGGCCTGCTCCCCGGAGGGGCCACCCAGTGACCCCCTGCGCACCAAAAAAGACCCCTTGCACAGCAAGGAGTCTGACGGAATGGAGCCAAGCGGATTCGAACCGCTGACCCCCTGCATGCCATGCAGGTGCTCTACCAGCTGAGCTATGGCCCCATTGGTGTGGACAGGCGGACTTGCCACAGGGAGACTTTACACCGTGCCTGATCAGGTTCACACCTGGCGCCACACGGCCACCAGCTTGCCTTGGATCGTCACGTCTTCCGCCGACACCAGGATGGGGGCATAGGCGGGGTTGGCGGCCTCCAGACGCACCTGGGGCCCCTCGCGGTGGAAATGCTTGAGGGTGGTGCCGCTGCCGGGCACCAGAGCGCTCACGATCGTGCCCTCCTTCAGGCGGCTGGGATCCTTCACCGGCTCCAGCAACACCACATCGCCATCGGCGATATGGGCCTCCACCATGGAATCGCCATTCACGGTGAGGGCAAAGAGCCCACGAGTTTCCAGTAGGGGAGCCAGATCCAGCCGCTCCTGGGTGTCACTGAAGGCTTCGATCAGGCCTCCGGCGGCCACGGCCCCCAGCACCGGAATCCCCCCCTGGGTGGCATCGCCCAGGAGCTGGAGGGTGCGGGCTTGCCCTTCCTGCCAGGTGATCCAGCCCTTCTGCTGGAGATGGCGCAGCCGGCTCTGGATCGGGGCCGGAGACCGCAGGTTCATCGCCTGCATCATCTGGCGGATGGAGGGGCTGTGGCGGTGTTGCCCGATGTAGGTGGCCAGCCAGTCGTAGAGCTCCTGCTGGGCGGGGGTGAGATCTTCGGGCACGGCTGGAGGGCGGACGGCATCTGGTACAGATGTACCGCCTCGGCAGCCTTCTGTCCAGTGGGGCTTTCGGAGGTCAGGGGCTTCCCAGGAGGGAGGCGAGCAAGGCCTGCTGCACATGGAGCCTGTTTTCCGCCTGGTCGAACACCCGGCTGGCCTCGCCTTCGATCACCCCGGCACTGATCTCCTCCCCGCGATGGGCCGGCAGGCAGTGGAGCACGATGGCCCGGCTGTCGGCCTCGGAGAGCAGAGCCTCATCCAGACACCAGCCCCGGAAGGCCTCCTCCCTCCGGCTCTGCTCGGCCTCCTGGCCCATGGAGGCCCACACATCGGTGTAGAGGGCATGGGCACCGCGTACGGCGGCCACCGGCTCATGCACCACCTCCATCGCGGCACCGCTGGCCATCGCTAGCTGCCTGGCCCGTGCCACCACGGCCGGGTCGGGCGGGAAGCCCTCAGGGCAGCCGATGCGCACATTCACCCCCAGCAGGGCGCCGCAGAGCATCAGGGAGTGGGCCACGTTGTTGCCATCCCCCACATAGGCCAGGGTGAGGCCTGCGATCGGGCCGAAGGCCTCTCGCAGGGTGAGGTAATCGGCCAGGGCCTGGCAGGGATGCTCCTCATCGGTGAGGGCGTTGATCACCGGAATCGTGGCCCAGTGCGCATACTCCTCGAGTTCCCGCTGGGCGAAGGTGCGCACCGCCAGGGCATCCACGTAGCGGCTGAGCACTCGTGCCGTGTCGGCCAGGGGCTCCCCCCGGCCCAGCTGGGTGTTGGAGGGATCCAGATCGATGGTCTGCCCCCCCAGCCGGGCCATGGCCACGGTGAAGCTCACCCTGGTGCGGGTGGAGGCCTTGGTGAAGATCAACCCCAGGGTGCGGCCGGCCAGGTCGCCGTGTCGGCGACCGGCCTTGAAATCCCCCGCCAGATCCAGCAAGGCCGCGGTCTGTTGGGCGTCCAGATCCGCGGAGGAGAGGTAGTTCTGTCCCTTCAGGCTCACCAGAGCCTGGGCATCGCCTCCTGCCATCCCTCGATCCCAAAGAACCCTTATCAGAGATCGAGGGGCCCCACGTCAAGGGCCGGGGTAGGGCCGTGGTTCCGCGCGGAAACTGCGGTAATGGGGAAGCTCGGCCGCCTGTAGCAGCTCCCGATCCCCCCGGCTGTCCCCATAGGCCTCCAGCACAAACCCCTCCAGGGGTCCCAGATGGGCCTGGAGACGCCGCACCTTTTCGGGCCCCTTGCAATTGGCCCCGTCCAGCCGGGGCTGCCAATGCCCACCCTCCTGCTGGAGTTCGGTGGCCAACAGCTCCACCCGCAGATACTCGGCCAGGGGCTGGAGCAGCATGCGGGGGGAGGCGGAGCAGAGCAGCACCCGATCCCCCCGCGCTTGGTGCCAGCGCAGCCGCTCCAGGGCTTCCGGCCGGAGGCGGTGGATCAGCAGCGGCAACAACCATTCCTGGCGGCCAGCGGCCTCCTCCCGGTTCACCCGCTCGCAGACGCGAAAGAGGGCCAGCGTTTTGGCCTTGAATGCACCGGTGGACAGGCGGCTCCGCCACCAGGCCAGCAGCGAGGGCACCAGGGCCACCCCAGCCCCGAGAACCCCCAGAGGACTGCGGGAACGGAGGGCGGCCATGTGCAGACAATCCCCCCGCAGGAGGGTGCGGTCCACATCAAAGACAGCGATCAGCGGCGGGGGTGGAGAAAGGGGGCTCAGGGGGGGGGGAATCGGGAACAGCCAACGGGCCAGACCCTAGGAGGTGGAGGCTTTCAGGCTAGTCTGACCAGATTGACCAGACCAACTGATGGGCTCTCCCCAAGGCGGCTCAACCTCCAGCCAGGAGTCTGAGATCACCCCGCGCTGCATCAACGTTCAGGAAGCCAAGACCCACCTCTCAGCCCTGTTGGCCAGGGTTGCTGCGGGGGAACGCATCGTGCTGGCTCGCCATGGAAAGCCCATTGCCCAGCTGGTTCCGCTCGATCCCAGTCCACGCCGCGAACTGGGCTTTCTGCAAGGCCATGTGGATGACGCCTTCTTCGAGCCCCTGCCCAACGACGAACTGAAGCCCTGGGGCACGTGAAGCTGCTGCTCGACACCCATGTGTTGCTCTGGGCCCTGCTGGAACCGGAGAAGCTCTCCCCAGAGCTGCGCCAGGCCCTGGAGGACAGCGACACCACCCTCCTCGTGAGCGCCGCCACGGCATGGGAAATCGCCACCAAATGGCGGCTCGGCAAATTGCGGCAGGCCCAGGCTGTTGTGGAGCACTACGCCATGGCCCTGCATCGGCTGGCAGCGGTGGAGCTGCCCATCACCGGCTCCGTGGCGCGTCAGGCTGGGCTTTGGGAGGTCACCCATCGAGATCCCTTTGATCGCCTGCTGGCGGCCCAGGCCAAAGCCGAGAATCTTGTGCTGGCCACCAACGATCCGGCCTTCGCCCAGTTCAAGGGAGTGGTGGTTCTGGGATGAGCCGCCAGACGCATAGGGCGAAAGGCGGCCATGCTCAAAACCACTTCAAGCCGCCATCACCACCTCCCCGGGCATCACGCTGGTGGCCAGGAGATTCTTGAGCTCATCGCCCTCGATCACCTCCTTCTCCAGGATCTCCTGGGAGATGGATTCCAGCAGCTCCCGGTTTTGGCGCAGGATGGAGAGGGCCCGCTCGTGGCCCCGGTCCACCAGACCCCGCACCTCCCGGTCGATGGCCTGGGCCGTTGCATCGCTCACCACCCGCCGGGGGTTGTTACCGCCGCCCAGGAAGCGGCTGCCGCCCTGCTTGTCGTAGGCAAGGGGGCCGAGGGTGTCGCTCATGCCGTAGGTGCCCACCATTTGCTCGGCAATGTCCGTGGCCCGTTGCAGGTCGTTGGCGGCACCTGTGGTCACCTCGCCAAACACCAGTTCCTCCGCGCTGCGGCCGCCCAGCAGGGTGGCGATCTGGCCCTCGAGGTCTTCCTTGGAATTCAGGAAGCGCTCTTCGGTGGGCAGCTGCAGGGTGTAGCCCAGGGCGCTCATCCCGCGCGGCACGATCGAGATCTTGGCCACCTTGCTGCCGCCGGGCATCAGGTGGCCCACGATCGCGTGGCCCACCTCGTGAAAGGCCACCACCTTCTTCTCATCGGGCTGCAGCACCCGGCTCTTCTTCTCTAAGCCAGCCACCACCCGCTCGATGGCTTCGTTGAGATCGGCCTGCTCCACGGAGGTGCGGTAGCTGCGGGCCGCCAGCAGGGCGCCTTCGTTCACCAGGTTGGCCAGATCGGCGCCGGCAAAGCCAGCAGTGGCCTGGGCGATCTTGTCCAGGTCGACACCCTCGGACAGCTTCACCTTCTTGGCGTAGATGTCGAGGATGGTGCGGCGGCCCGAGAGATCGGGGCGATCCACCAGCACCTGCCGATCGAAGCGGCCCGGCCGCAGAAGGGCTGCGTCGAGAGTTTCCGGTTGGTTGGTGGCCGCCAGCACGATCACCGGCTTTTCCTTGGCGGAAAAGCCATCCATCTCGGTGAGCAGCTGGTTGAGGGTTTGCTCCCGCTCGTCGTTGCCCCCCACCACACCCATCGAGCCGGCCCGGCTCTTGCCGATGGCATCGAGCTCATCGATGAAGATGATGCAGGGCGCCTTTTTCTTGGCTTCCTCGAAGAGATCCCGCACCCGGGCTGCGCCGGCGCCCACAAACAACTCCACGAATTCCGAGCCGGAAATGACGAAGAAGGGCACGCTCGCCTCACCGGCCACGGCCTTGGAAAGCAGGGTTTTGCCGGTGCCGGGGGGGCCCACCAGCAGCACCCCCTTGGGGATGCGGGCGCCGATGGCGGTGTAGCGCTCGGGCTTCTTGAGAAAATCCACGATTTCCGTGAGCTCGGCCTTGGCCTCATCCACCCCGGCCACATCGGCGAACGTCACCCGTGATTCCTCATCGGGCACATACACCTTGGCCTTGCTCTTGGTGAAGCTCAGGGCCCCTTGGGCGCCGCCCATCTGGCGGCGGGCAAAGAACTGCAGCACCAGGATGAAGATCAGGGGGGGCACCACCCAGCTCAGCAGGGTGGTGAAGAAGTTGGGTTTGGCCGGTGGCGCCGCGGCGAATTCCACCCCATGTTTCTCGAGCCGCTGGGGCAGCTCCATGTCGAAGATCGGGGTGGTGGCCAGCACCGTGGGGGCTCCCTCCACCGTGGGGGCCTTGAGCTCGTAGCGGATCTGATCGGAAGTGATGTAGGCCCGCTTCACATTGTCCGCATCCACCTGGCCAATGAAGAGGGAATAGGGAACCCGGGGCACCTGGGAGCCCGTGTTGGTCAAGAAGTTGCTGAGCAGCAAGAGGGTGCCCAGCCCGATCAACAGGAGGTTGATCAGACCTAACCGCCGGTTCGGGCGGTTGTCGTCCTGGCGGAGGGCCATGGGGCGGTCGGAAGCGATTGGGCCCAAGCTAGGCAACGGCGCCCTCACCCGCTCCATTCCCGGGGCTGGAGAACCGAACGCCGAATGCCATGTGCGGCCGCTACTCCCTCACCACCACCATCGACCGACTCCTGCCCCACCTCAAGGGCCCCCTGCCTGAGGGGCTGGTGGAGCACTATGCCCCCCGTCCCCAGGTGCGGCCTGGAGAGCCCGTGCTGCTCCAGCGGCAGGAACACGGCCGGTTGGAGGTGGGTCTGGCCCTGTGGGGCCTGCTGCCGGGCTGGACCAAGGATCCCCAGGGGTTGCGGCGGCCCATCAACGCCCGCAGCGAAACCGTGGCCGAGAAGCCCTTTTTCCGTGGCCCATGGCGCCATCGACGGGCCCTGCTGCCGGCGGATGGCTTCTATGAGTGGCAACGGCGGGGCGATGGAAGCAAGCAGCCCTGGCTGTTCCGCCCCCGGAGCCGGGAGCCCTTCTGGCTCGGGGGGCTGTGGGAGCGCTGGATCGGTGCCGATGGGGGCGAGCTCGACACCGCCGTGATTCTCACCACAGCCCCGAACGATCTGCTGCGGCGGGTGCACGACCGCATGCCCGTGGTGATCCCATCGGGTCTGGAGGAGGCCTGGCTGGAGGCGGTGGATGGGCCAGCCCTGCGGGCCCTGGAGCCCCTGCTGGCCCCCTGGGAGCCTGTGGGGTGGGAGGCGGTGAAGCTGGAGCCCGGCAGCCTGAGGGAAGTGCCCTCCAAAGAATTCAGCTAGCTCAGCTAGAGAAGGGGAAATACCGCTCCCTTCCCATGAGCCTCCATCAGCTCGATGCCTTTCTGGCCCAGGTTCGCCTCCAACCCGCCCTGGCCAGCCGACTGAGCGATCCGGCCGATCCCCTGGATCTGGAGAGTTTTCTGGCCCTGGCCAGGGAGCAGGGCTTTCAGGTGGAGGAGGGCGATGTGCTTTCTGCCCAGATGCGAGCCGAAGCCAACCTCAGTGATGAGGAGTTGCAGCGCCGGGCCGGTGAGGAGGCGCGCCGACTGCGCCATTTCATCCCGGGGTGACCCTCATTCGCCCGTCTCGCTCGCAAACTCACGCTTCACCTCGGCCTGAAACCAGGCATGGACATCGCCGATGCCCTCCTCCAGAGAGGTGGAGGGAGAAAAGCCGAGGGATCTCAGTTTGCGGATATCGGCCCTCCAGTTCTTGGGCGTGCCGGGGTCCTGCCGCCCGTTGAAGGAGGCCGGTTCCTGCCCGCCGAAGGCATGGATCAGAAGGCTGGCCAAGTCGTGGATCGACACTTCCGTGCCGGAAGCAATGTTGTAGGCCTCCCCCTTGAATTCAGAACGCTCAGCGAGAAGGCGAATGGCAATGGCCACATCCCTGGCATGAAGAAAATCGCGGGTTTCCTCCCCGGTACCCATTAGCTCCACGGCGCCGTAGATGGCGCATTTCCTGGCGATATCCCAGATCACTTGCCGGCGCAGACCTCGCCCATAGGCGGAGAAAATTCGGGCGATTGCAGTATGAATCCCGTGAATGGAGCTGTATTCCTGGCAGAGAATCTCAGCCTGGAGTTTATGAAAGCCATAGGGGGAGAGGGGCCGAAGATTCTGATTTTCCTTGATGGGTAGACGGGTAGGGTTTCCATACACCGCAGCGCTGGAGAGCGTGATGAAGCTGCAGTCTGGTGCGTGGAGGCGAATGGCCTCCAGAAGCTCAAAAACCAAGGCCGTATTGGCCTGATAATCGAGGGAAGGATTACTGATGGATCGGGCGACGGAGGAGCTCCCCGCGCAATTGATCACAACCTTGGGGTGGAGGTCTTTGAGGAGGGCATGGAAGGCATCGCTTGGGATGGAGAGATATTCATGGCGGGTCAATTCACCGCGTACCGGATGCCTGGTGCCACTGGCATCCACACCACTCACTGCATAGTTTTGACGGAGAAACTCATCGGCGATGTAGCCCCCCAAAAAACCTGAGACCCCAATGATCAGAACGGAAGGTTGCAATTAATGGATCCTCTCTGAAAGGGCAAACCGCCGGCCACCAAAGCGCAAGAGCCGGGCCTGGACCGCCGCCAGGCGTGGATAGATTTGCTGGAACCACTTATAGGAGAGCACCGTGCCATACATCAGCTTGCAGAAAAAATCTTTCACCCTCGGATTGCCGATCGGATGAACCCACCTGGTGGTGAAATCCTGGATGGCCTGGGTGCCGTCGGCCACCTGGAAGAAGGCGGTTGCAGTGAAGGGGTCCCAATCGCCGGGCTTACGGATCATCTTTCTGGCAATTAACGACTTCCGATATTCATCCCTGTATTTGATGAAATAGCCCAACTCCTCGGAGAAGAGGCCATTGCTCCAGCTGGTCCGCCCATCCCCGGAGCGCACGGCATACATCGTGTATGGAAACCGCCGCACGCGCGACTCCAAACCAAAGCGACGGAATACACATCGAATATAGCGCTCCAAATTCCAGTCTTCTTTGCGCCTCATCTCCTCGTAGAGAAGTTCAGTGTTGCACAACATTGGGTCGGTCACGGAAAGCACCTTGAGTACATCTGCTCGGCTGGCCACAATATGTCGATCCGTGTAGCCTTCGTAATCCTCTCCATCAGGTATCCATATCTTTTCAGGATCCATCAAATGAAGGGGGTAATGCGGGGTGAGATAAATATAGTCAGAGCGGGTGATGACAAAACGATCATAGTGATCCAGCACCCCGCTCTCCAGGAGCCGTTGCTTCAAGAGCCATCGGAAGAAGAGAAGGATCGAACCCGACCCACTTTTTCGGCCATGGCCATCATGCACGCCCCCCATCAAGTTCCCAGTCAGATTGAGCAGAAGGCGCCAATCTCCCGGGCAGCCCTCGATGGCCTGCGCCTCATCCAGCGCCTGCCCCCAATCCGCCGGCTCCTCAATGGTCCAGACGTACTTTGCATGCTGATAAAAGGGATTATTCTTGTCTTCCCATTGGTTTTTCGCCACGCACAATGCCAGGTCCGCATCAAGAGCACGGAGCACATTCTTTTCAAAAAGATCAAAGGTGAATTCGTGGGCCCTCGTTTCGGCAATAATCACAACTAAGGCCCGTTCCATTCCGTCGGTATTTTGTCTCTTCCCAATCTACCAAGGCCTGCAAAGATGCCCCCGAATTCGAGTTTCACCCGCGAGATGGTTGCCGCCTACCCCCGCCCCCCGGCCCTGGTGCTCTGCGAAAAGCCCATTCGCGTGGAGGCCCTGGGACGCCTGCTGGCCGACACCCGCCGCTCCTACCGGGTGCTGGAGACCTTCCATCCACCCACCTTCTATCTGCCTCCGGAGGCGTTCGATCCCACCATGCTTCGCCCTGCGCCCGGGCGCAGCTTCTGCGAGTGGAAGGGGGTGGCCCGCTATTTCGATGTGGTAGCCCCGGAGGGCCGGGCCCTGGAACGGGTGGCGTGGCACTACCCAGAGCCCACGGAGGCCTTCGCCGCCCTGGCGGGCTGGATTGCCCTCTATGCCGGGCCGATGGATGGCTGCTGGGTAGACGGGGAGCGGGTGGTGCCCCAACCCGGCGGCTTCTACGGAGGCTGGATCACCAGCGACGTGGAAGGTCCCTTCAAAGGGGATCCAAGCCATCCGGAACTCATTTAGGTAAGGCATGAGGGGTCATCTCCCCGAAGCCAGTTTTCCCCCGCAGCCGGCCAGCTGCTCGCTCACCTCCAGCAGCAGCGCTTGCCGCAGGGCATGAAAGGCCTCCGGGTCATCACTGAGGCCACATTCCAACCTCAGCTGCAGCGCCCCATCGTTCACCCCGCTGAAGCTCACCCGTTGGGGCAGATCCTCCCTCACCCGCGGGTTCCTGGCCAGCCAGGCGCGCAGCCCTTCCACCAACCCTTCCGCGTCCTCCCGTGAGCCCACCTCCACCCCCATCTCCAGCAGCAGCCGGCGGTGAGGCCGGCGGCTGGCGTTCACCACGACAGAGTGAATGAACAGGCCATTGGGCACATAGAGCAGATCCCCATCCGGGGTGAGCAGCTCGCTGCTGAAGAGCCCGATGCCCCGCACCATGCCGCCCAGCTTCTGGCTGGGCAGCTCGATCTGATCGCCAACCGCAAAGGGCCGGTTCACATAAAGCATCAGGCCGCTCAGCAGGTTTTCCACCAGGGTGCGAGCGCCAAACCCCAGAGCGGCCGCACCCAGGCCGCTCGCCGTGAGCAGCACCGCCGCGGAAACCCCCAGCAACTTGAGCACCGCCAGGCCCCCGAGCAGGGCCACCAGGCCCGTCACGATCTTGTCGATCAGATCCAAGGCCGCGGCCCGCTCCCGTCCACCGCGCCCTCCCCATAAGACCTCCTCCGCGGCGAGCTTCCCGAGGAGGCTGGTCTTCAGCCGCAGGAGGGTCCACATCACCCCCAGGGTGAGCAGGGCGTCCCGCACCCCCTTTCCATCGCTGGGCAGATCCCATTCCAACCTTTCGAACTGGCCGTGGAGCCAACCCAGCAGGCCCGCCAGCAGCAGGGTGAGGGCCACACTCAGCCGCGCTCGCCGCAGCAACAATCGGGTGGTGGACCCCTTCGGCAACCGTGCCGCCAGCACATCCAGGCCCACCCAGGCCAGGGCTGCCAACAGCACGGCCGCCAGAGGCACGGGCCACCGAAAGGGCCCCTCGAGAAGCGCAGTCTGCGCCGGGCTCATCAGGGCGACCATGGTCCCTCCAATGCCAACCGCCAACGGAAGTCGCCCTCCAGCCAGCCCACGTCCTCCGTGGCAAGTTGGGCCACATCCGCCATCCGTTCGGCGCCGAGGCAGCCCAGGGGCGTGCGGGCCGGCTCCCCTCCGAGCACCTTGGGCGCAATCACCGCAACCACCTCCTGCACGCACCCCTCCTTCAGGGCCGCCGCTGCCAGGGCCGGCCCACATTCCCAGAGCACCTGGTTGCATCCCCGCTGGGCGAGGGCCTCCAACAGGCTGAGGGGGGCGCAGCGCTCCAGGGCCAGCCGTTCCACGCCCAGGGCATCGATCCGATGGCAGGCGTCCGGGCTGGCCTCCGGGCCATGGGCCACCAGCGTGAGCGCCTCCCGATCCCAGAAATGGGCCTGGGTGGGCAGATTCAGCTCCCGGCTGAGCACCACCCGCAGGGGTTCGGGTTGGCGCCGCCCCCGGCTGGTGAGACGGGGATCGTCGTCGCGCACCGTGCCGCCCCCGACGATCACCGCATCACATCCCGCCCGCAATCCATGCACCCACTGCCGGGCCGCTGGACCGCTGATCCACTGGCTTTCCCCATTGGGAAGGGCGGTGCGGCCATCCAGGCTCATGGCCCACTTGAGCACCCCGAAGGGCCGCCCATGCAGGCAGCAGTGCAGAAAGGCTCGGTTCTGCGTCCTGGCCTTCGTCTCCCCCACCCCCTCCACCACCTCCAGCCCCGCCGCCCGCAACCGGGCCAGGCCCTCCCCCCCCACCCGGGGATCCGGATCGGTGAGAGCCACCACCACCCTTGACAGCCCTGCGGCAATCACGGCATCGCAGCACGGCGGCGTGCGCCCCTGATGGCAACAGGGTTCCAGGGTCACCACCAGGGTGCCGCCACGGGCCTGATCGCCCGCCTGGCGCAGGGCTCCCACTTCCGCGTGGGGCTCCCCAGCCCTGGCATGGAAGCCCTCCCCCACCAGCCGACCCGCCCGATCCAACACCACGGCTCCAACCAGGGGGTTAGGGCTGGTGCGACCCTCTCCCAGCGCCGCCAGCTGGAGGGCCCGATCCATCCAACGGCTCCAGTCGGTCATGGTGCCGGGGCGGGATCCTCCCAGGTGGGCAGTTGGCGCCATTCCCCCACCACATAGGGGGGAACGGGGAGTTCGCTGAACACGCCAGGCAGCTCCAGCCGGAGAGGGCGATTGCTCTGCAGATCCTCCAGCAGAGGCGCCAGATCAAATTCCGCCGCCGCATCCCGCCCGTCCCCCACCAGCTTGGGGTTGGCCAGGGTGAGATCGGCCAGCTCCCAGAGGCGGCGGCCGCTGGTGACCAGCAAGGGGGTGGGGTGATCCAGCCGCACCCGGCCTGGGTAGCCCACGATCCGCAGGATCAACGGTCCCCCTTGGGGCCCCTCTCTGTAAGCAACCACCTGCCAGCTGCGGTAATCCAGATCGCGGAGGGTTTCCAGGCTGCGCACCACCCCCGTGGCGGTGAGGGTGTCGGGGTGGGCATGGAGGAGAGCCCCTGCTGGAGCAGGGTAAAGCCCCAGGATGAGGGCCATCCACAGGGGCAAGAGCACCCGGAAAACCCTCCGGTTCAGAACGGATCTGAAGACCCGGTGGCGCCAGCCCCTCATGGGAGGGCCACCGCCTGCCGCCCAGCCCCCGGGATCGCCTCCCAGCCCGTGTGAGTGGCCCAGAGGGCCCAGAGGGCCATCGCCCGGAGGTAGTGGCAGGCCCGGAAGGTGCGCACCGCCGTAATCGCCTCGGGGGTGCGGAACTGCAATCCGCCGGTGTAAACCTGCTCCACCACAGCCGAGGCGATGGCCAAAGCCGTGGACGTGTCCCCCATCAGGCGGTAATAGGCCGCCAGGCCGAAGTTGATCCCGGTCCACACCTCCAGGGGGTGGGTGCCTTTGGGATCCAGGGGGGTGCCATCCCGGCGCAGGCCATTGGCCACCCCCAGGCGTCCCCCCTCAAACCGCTCAAAGCAGGCCTCCCGGATGGCCCGCAGGGAGGATTGGGCCCGTTCATCGGCCACCACCGGGGCCAACCCCAGGAGTCGGGCGTAGAAATCTCCGCAGAGCTGATCGGCCATCACAACAGGCGTGCCGCTCTCGGCATCGATCGAATAAAACTCGCCGTTCCACAGCAGCCGGTCGAAGTTGGCGCGGGACTGCTCCAGCCACAGGCCGAATTCCCGCTGTTCCGCCGCCGTGTCAAGCCCCAGGTGGAGCTGAAGCCGCTGCCCCATCGCCAGTGCAGCCTCCAGGGCGGCGATCCAGAGCGCTCCGCAGTAGGCACTCACCCCCTTGAGGGGCCAGTCGTCAAAGGTCTGGTCTGGGGCACCCCCGTTATCCGGCAGGCCATCCCCATTGGCATCAAAGGTCTTGAGATAGCGGAGGGCCTGCACGGCCGCCGGCCAGCACTGGGCCAGGAAGTTCAGATCCTGCCCACTGGGGGCCAACAGGAAGGTGCGCCACACCTGCAGCACAAAGTCGCTGGCCAGATCTTTCCAGAGATTGCAGTCCTGATAGGCGGTGTAATTGGTGGCATCAAACGGCCGCTCGTTGGGGGCCCCCAGATCGTGGGGTGTGGCGCCGGCCACCTTGCGGGGCGCCTCCACCCTCCCCTTGCCCTGGGTGAAATACCAGCCGATCGGCCGGGGGGTGGCATCGGCGGCGGGGATCGCGCGGGCAAAGCTCCGCAGCACGGCCTTATCCAGCTCAGGCCAGAGCTGCAGCAGGGCAAACGAGCCGTAGAGCCGCACATCGAGGCTCTCATACCAGGCGTAGTCGAGGCACTCGAGCACCCCAAAGCGCCCCACCGGATCCTCCGGGGTGGCGGCGGTCCAGAGGGTGCCGCCACTGGCCAGGTCGTAAAGCTCATTGCAGAGGGCCATGCGCAGGGCCTCGGGCAAATCCTTGCGCTCCACCACCGGGGCTTGCCAGGCCTGGATCTGGGATCGCCAGGAGGGCCAGTCGCGCAGGGCTTCGGCGGCGATCGCCGTGGCCTGATCGCCGCTGGAGCCGAAGAAATCCGTGTAACGACGCAGGGCATGGCAGCCGCTGGCGAAGGCCGTGAGCGGCAGATCCCAGGCCAGCACCACCGGCAGCTCCAGAGTCTGGCCAGGCTCCAGGGTGCAACGCACGGCCAGGGCGGCGCTGGCGGGATCGTTCCGGCCGCTGCGCCGGTCGTTGTTGCTCTCCGGCAGGGAGCCATCTCGCGAGAAGGCCCCCCAGATCTCCTCCCCATCGCCCCAGGGATTCCAGCGGCCGCAGCGGAAGATCTCCACGCCCTGGCTTCCGAAAGACGTTTCATCGGGGACCGCCACACACCACTGGCCATCCCCTTCCCCCGGATCGGCCGCAGGCGGCTGGCTCCCCTCCAGCACCACACCCTTCAACCCCGGCTCGCTGATCAAGCGGTTGCGCTGGCCCTCACTCCGTCCAATGGCGGGCACGTAGTTGTGTTCCGGGCTGCCATCGTCGCGAAAGTGCACTTCAGCGGCGGGATCGGTGTTGGTGAACCAGCCACAGGTGTTGCGCCAACTCACCAGCAACGACACCGAGAGGGGCTTGGGGGTGGGGTTGTGGAGCGTCCACACAAACACCGCCACCGGATAGCTGCTGCGCTGGTAGTCGCCCGGCAGGATGGGGCTGAAGGCCTCACAGCTCACCTGGGCCTGAAACACTCCTGAGTAGTGGGTGGCGCTCCAGGGATAGCGAGCGGCATAGGTACCGCTGCCGGCCGGAAGCCAGTCCCACGCCCTCAGGGGAGGGTCGTTCTCGGCCCCTTCCTGGGCGGAGCGGCTGTCGTCCCGCGCGGGTGGGGTGGCCAGCGCCAGGGCCTGGCTGGATGCCCCATCCCCTTCAAAAAAGGCGAACTGGCAATCGGGCAGCACGCCAAACCAGTGCTCCCCCCCATCCAGGTGCCAGAGGTTGAACGCCCCATCCGGGGCCCGGCCGATGCAGCCGGCTCCCAGGCCTCCCAGGGGCATGCCGTGGTTGGGGCCATCATCCAGATTGCTGGCGTACCGCACCGTGTAGGGCTGCTCCCAACTGGCTCCGATGGAATGGGTCCAGCTGGCGGTGGGCGGCTCCCAGGAGTCTGAAGAAGTGGTCGGCCGTTGGCGTAAAGGGGGCAGGCCGAAGGGCATGGCCGGGGGGCATGGTCCGGGCCAGCATGTCAGATCTGACGGCTTCGAAGGCCCTTCGAACCAGCCTTGAAGGCCGTGTCGGCCAGCAGCACAAGACAAGGTGCCGCCACCAGCAGAGGCCAGTGCCCCGGGCTCAGCGGCAGAAAAGCAAAGATCGCCGCAAAGGCCGGCAGCAGAATCAACCCGCTGGCCAGCAGCGGCTCACTGATGAACCCCAGCCAGAGCAGGGGGTTCGGCACGCCGAGAAGGCGCCAGAAAGGCAGGCTGTCACTGCGGCAGGCCAGCAGGGCACCCATCTGGCCGGCCACGATCAAAGCGAAGGCCAAGGTGCTCGCCTGCTGTTGCACCCCCTCCACCCAGGGCAGGGCGGTGTGTTGCAGCAGCTGGGGCGCGAGCTGCCGCAGCTGGGGAAGGGTGACGCCGTGATCGCGCCACACCTTCAGGTATCCCCCAAGGGAAAGGGCCGCTTCCGTGAGGCCCAAGACCAGGTAGGCCCGCACCATCACCGGCCGATTCAGCAGGGGTTCGTCGCGGTTCCGGGGCGGGGCGCGCATCAGCTGCGGCTCCGGCGGATCGCTTCCCAGGCCGAGGGCAGGCAGGAGGTCGGTTCCGAGGTCGACCGCCAGGATTTGCAGCACGGTGAGAGCAGCCGGCAACCGAAACACCACCATGGCCAGGAACGGGGCCACCTCGGGCACGTTGGAGGCCAGCACGTAGGTGATGAACTTGCTGATGTTGGCGACCACCGAGCGCCCGTAGCGGATGGCCGTCACGATGGTGGCGAAATTGTCATCCAGCAGCACGATGTCGGCCGCCTCCCTGGCCACATCCGTGCCGGAGCGCCCCATGGCCAGGCCCACATCGGCGGCCCGCAGGGCCGGCGCATCGTTCACCCCATCTCCCGTCACGGCCACCACCTCTCCAAGGGAGCGGTAGGCCTGCACCAGGCGCAATTTCTGTTCCGGGGTCACCCGGGCAAACACCAATCGGTGTCTGTATTTGAGCAGTTGCCGCAGATGGAGATCCCTGATCTGGGAGAGGGTTTCCCCGTCGATCACCCGCACCGGATCCGCCATCGGACTCATGCCGGCAGAGGACGATGGATCCAGCAAGCCCAACTGCTGGGCCACCGCCTGGGCGGTGAGCCCGTAGTCACCCGTCACCATGGTCACCTTGATGCCCGCTTCCCTGCACTGGCGAATGGCCTGGGGCACCTCCGGTCGGGGGGGGTCGTAGAGGCCGAGCAGCCCCACCAGGATCTGGTTGGATTCCAAGGTGTCGCTCCGGGTGCCCTCGCCCACCGGCGCCATGGCCAGGGCGAGCACGCGATAGCCCTGGGCCGCCATCCGGTCATTCGCCTGCCGCACAAGCTCCCGCGAGGCCGCCTGGAGGGGAACGGCCCTGGAAGCCATCAGCCAGGCGTTGCATTGGGCCAGCATCTCCAGGGGGGCGCCCTTGGTCAGCACCAACCGGCCGTTGGCAGCCGGCAGCGGTAAGCCATCCTCACCTGGGCGCCATTCCACCACCACGCTCATGCGGCGGCGATGGGAATCAAAGGGCACCTCCAGGAGCCGGGGATGGCGTGCCCGCAGCGCTGGCAGATCCAAGCCCGCGGCCTGAGCAGCCAGCAGGAGGGCCACTTCGGTGGAATCTGCGGAGAGGGTCGGATGGCCCAGTTGGGCGTTGTTGCAGAGCGCGCTTCCTGCCAGCAACAACAGTCGCCCCCCAGCCCCCTCCGGCAGCCACACCTCCTCCAGCTCCATCTGATTGCGTGTGAGAGTGCCGGTCTTGTCGCTGCAGATCACACTCACCGAGCCCAGGGTTTCCACCGCGGAGAGCCGTCGCACCAGGGCCTGCTGGCGGGCCATGCGCTGCACATTGATGGCCAGGGCCAGGGTGACGGTGGGAAGGAGGCCCTCCGGCACGTTGGCCACCAGGATGCCCACAGCAAACACCAGGCTTTCCAGGGGCCCCATCCCCACCAGGAAGAGATTGAGGGAAAAGGCCACCAGGGCCATGCTCACCGCCACCAGGGTGATGGTGTGCACGATCTTCCCCACCTGTTGCTCCAGGGTGCTGATCCCTCGCCGGGTGGAGGCGGTGAGGTGGGCCACATGGCCGAATTCCGTCTCCAAGCCAGTGGCGTACACCATGGCCTCCCCTCGACCGCTGGCCACCGTGGTGCCCGCCAGCAGCAGATTGGCGCATTCCACCGCAGGCAGCGGCGGGAGCCCGACACGAAGGGGGAGGGGGTCGATCTGGCGGGGCACCGATTGGGATTCCCCCGTGAGCACGGAAAGATCGAGCATGAGGGCCGAGCTCCGCAGCAGCCTGCAATCGGCCGGGACCCTCTCCCCCTCCTCGAGCGACACCCGATCACCGGGAACCAGGGCTTCCGCCGCCACGGACTTCAACACCCCATCCCGCCAGACCTGAGCCTGTTGGGGCAGGGAGCTCGCCAGGGTGGAGAGAGTGCGCTCCGCTTGAAACTCCTGCCAGAAGGAGAAGCCACCATTGATCAGCACCACCCCCCAGATGGCCCATCCCAGTTGGGGGGTGCCTGCAGCAAAAGCCAGGGCGCCCGCCACCCAGAGCAGAATCGCCATGAAGTGGAGCATCTGATCCACCAGGCGCAGCAGCAGGGGGCGGCGCTTGAGGTGGGGCAATTTGTTGGGACCGAAGCGCTCGAGCCGGAGGGTTGCCTCCTGGTCTGTCAAGCCCTCCGGAGTGGATTGAAGGGCCCCAACCACTTCCTCCTGAGGCAGGGTCCAGATCGGACGGGACGGGGAAAGAAGCACCGGGTCGGGGCCTGCACGACCCCTTCAGGATGGCGACGCCCCCAGGCACTGTTCCACCACCTCGCGGGTATTGGGCGAAAGACTCGCGCCAACCAGCTTCTGGAGGGCGTTGCCCATCTGCTCCCGTCGCTGGGGCCCGAAACTGCGCCAGCGGCTGAACACCTTCACCAGCCGGGAAGCGATGATGGGGTTGCGCCGATCCAGCTGGATGATCTGATCCGCCAAGAAGTGGTAGCCCGATCCATCGGCGGCATGGAACACGGGGGCATTCCCAGCCAACCCTCCCAGCACGGCCCGAACCGCATTAGGGGCCATGGGATCGAAGCGGGGATGGTCCAGCAGGGTCTTGACCCGATCCAGGCCCTCCAGGAAGGGGGCTCCGGCCTCCAGGGCAAACCAGGAATCCAGGATCACCGGCTTGTGCTGCCAGCGCTGGTAGAAGGCGTCCATGGCGGCCTGGCGTTCGGGCAGGGGGTGACACTGCAGGGCTCCCAGCCCGGCCCGCGCCAGGGTCATGGAGGAGCCCTCCACAGCAGCCCGGGCCGCGGCAATGGAGCCCTTATCCCCTGCGGCCACCCTCCAGCGCCAGATCAGACCAGTGAGCTGCCTGGCCCCACTGCCCTCGGGCCAGGGCTCGCTCCAGGCGGGCAGGCATTCCTCCAGCACCTGCTGGAGGGGATCGGCCAGGGCGTCCCCAAACCGTTGCTCAAGGGCCCGCAGCGCCGCGAACAGAGCGGGAGGGTCCGGTTCCGGGGTGTCTTCCTGCAGTTCCTGGAGGCCTGGCAAGGAGAGCAGGAGAGCCCGACTGGCCTCCGAGAGGGAGGGGTCGGCCAGGATGCGTCGAAAGGCATCGATCAGTTCCTCCTCCAGCAGCTGGTCGGGCCTTCCTTCGGCCCGACGCAGACCGGCTCGGCGCAACAGGGTTTGCCCCGCATCCCAGCGGGCGAAGGCATCACTGTCCGATGCCAGCAGGTGCACCATCTCCCGGGTGGGTCGGCCCAGCTTCACCTTCACAGGCGCGGAAAAATGCCGCAGCACAGACAGGGCCGGTGGGGCCTGCCGGCGAGGCAAACCTTCCAGCTGAAAGGTTTGCTTCTCCTGATCGATCACAAGCAGGCGGGTTGCCTTTCCCCAGGGCCTGGGAAGACCGGGCCCGGGAGGCGCCCCCGGGGGGTCTGCCGCCAGGCGCACCTCCACGGGATCACCAGCCTGATCCACCAGGCCCATGGCGAGAGGAATCACCAGGGGCACCTTCTCCGCCTGCCCTGGGGTCGGGGGCGTCGATTGGCTGATGGTGAGCTCCAGGGTGCCAGTGCTCTGGCGCCAACGGCGCCGAATGGTGAGGGTGGGCGTTCCTGCCTGGCGATACCAATGGCGGAATTGCTGGAGATCAAAACGAAGCGGAACCTTCTGGGCCGCCCAGCTCTGATGGGCGGCGTCCTCCACGGCCTGCACAAAGTCCTCACAGGTGGCCGCGGTGCCGTCATGGCGCTGGACATAGAGCCGGATGCCCGCCATGAAGGTCTCGTCCCCGAGGAGGGTGTGCAGCGCCCGGATCACCTCCGCGCCTTTTTCATAGATGGTTGTGGTGTAAAAGTTGTCAATCGCTTCATAGTGGTCCGGCTGAATGGGATGGGCCGTTGGGCCTCCATCCTCCCGAAACTGGGTGTTGCGCAGCAAAGCCGCCGTTTCCATCCGCACCAGGGAGTGGCCGTGGAGATCGGAACTGAAGCACTGGTCTCGGAAAACGGTGAGACCCTCTTTCAAGGAGAGCTGAAACCAGTCGCGACAAGTGATGCGATTACCCGTCCAGTTGTGGAAATATTCGTGGGCAATCACACTCTCAATCCTCTCCAACTCCCCGTCCGTGGCCGTTTCATTATCGGCAAGAACTAACTTGGAATTGAAGAGATTGAGGCTCTTGTTTTCCATGGCGCCCATGTTGAAGTGGCGCACAGCAACAATATTGTATTGATCCAGATCGTATTCCAATCCATACACTTTTTCCTCCCACTCCATCGCCCGTTTCAGGCTGTTCATGGCATGGGCCGTGTAGGGCTCGTCCCCCTCTTCCACGTGGAGCCGCAGACGCACCTGCCGGCCGGAGGCCGTGGAGAAGCTGTCGCTCACTTCCTGCAGCTGTCCTGCCACCAGGGCAAACAGGTAGGAGGGCTTGGGAAACGGGTCGTCCCAGAGGGCAAAGTGACGCCGGGCGGATCCGCCAACGTCAGGCAGAAGCCCCTGCTCCAGGCAATTCCCGTTGGAGAGCAGCACGGGCGCCTCGGCCAGATCGGCCTCGATGCGCACCCGATAGAGGCTGAGCACATCGGGGCGATCGGGGTGGAAGGTGATGCGCCGGAAGCCTTCGGGTTCGCACTGGCTGGTGACCATCCCATCGCTCACGTAGAGCCCCTCCAAGCTGGAGTTGGTGTGGGGATGGATCCGCACCAGGGTGCTCAGCCGGAAGGGGCGCTGGGGCGGGGAGAGGAGGGTGAGTCCGTCGCCGTGGAGGCCAAAGGCCTCAGGCGCCGCCCTCTCCCCATCGAGATGAAGCTCCAACAGCTCCAGTTCCACCCCCTTGAGGGGGAGATTGGCCCGCTCCTCCTCCGTGGCAAGAGGATTGGGGTGCAGCTCAAGGTCGCACGCCACAAGGGTGTGGTCCGCGAAGAGCTGGACGGTCAGGTGGGTGCGGGGCACCAGATAGGGGGCCGGCCGGTAGTCGGCCCTTCTCACAACGGGCATGGGGCCTAAAACACAGGTTTCGGACGGGTCGGAGTCGGACCTGCACTGGACCTGAGTATGGCCTAACCACAAAGGGAAGAGAGTGGAACCTCGCTTACTTCTGGGGGGCCTTGCCTGCGGATTGGATGGCTTGCTTCACCTGGGCGAGAAGGGGGTCAAATTCCTTTTTCCAGTCAGCTGGGAGGCTCTTGCCACAGATGCCATCCACACGCATCACCAGCTGAAGCAGGGACCCATTCACCAATTGTTCCTGGCTGAGGGGTGCCTGGGCACCGGGAACCTTGGAACCGTGCTTGCTGAAGAGAACGGAGACCAGCATCTTCAAGTTGGTGTCCACGGCGGTCTTGAACGGCACCTTCGCTTGGGCGAGGCCGCACATGTTGATGGCCCCCATGCCGATGTAGGTGTTGAGCTCATCGGTGGTGGCGGCCCTTTGATTACCTGCGGGAGCGGCCTGCTGCTGCTGCGCCTGCACCCGGCCCGGCAGGCTGAGGGATGTGCCGACAAGAGCCAGCGCCAGGGCCAGGGCAGATCGCTTCGCGAACATGGGAGAGAAAATGGATGCCACCATGGTGAGCCATCCCCACCAGGTGGCCAGCTCCCTCAGGACGGCTCAAGAAGGGGCGCACCGGCCCCCTCAACACGCTCCTCGTGATGAATCTCCGAGAGCTCCAGATCGCCGTTGCGCCAGGAATAGATCGAGCGGGCCCTGTAGCGGTCCTGATCCACGAGACGGATGTGCTCCAGGATGTCCCACTCCTGGTAGTGGGATTCGAAGATCAGCTCGTGCTCATCCACCTGGCGGATCTGACTTTTGGTGGGAGAGCCACACAGGTAGCCCTGGCTACGCCGAAGCTGGTGCCCGCAGAGGTAGGCCTCCATGGTGCCGTTGCGCACGTAGCGGGGCTTGCGCTCAAAGAAGTCGTACTCCTTTTCTGGCCACCAGGTGAAGCGGTAAGCGGCTTCCCCTTCGATCGGTTCACTGAAGCTTTCCACCCGCAGCATCATGTCGACCCACAGCGCCTCCTCATCGGTAAAGAAATAGAGACGCCTGGACCGCCACAGCCCCAGATTGCGGGAGAACCAGCGGCGCATGCTGCTATCAAGCTGAATTCGGCTGCGTGGAACCGTGCTGGTGGTGGGGGCCACAACGGGCGAGACCCTGGCCGAGGCCAGCATCTGGGCCAGCTGTTGGCTCTGGTCAGCCCCCGACGGCTCGAAAGAAGGGGTCATGGCGCGGCAGATGCCGGCTGGGGACACTTCCTTCATAGCAAGCATGGTGGGCAGGTGCTGAAAATTCCATAAGGTGTGCAGGAGTTCATCGATGCGGAGGCTGGGAATGTGAGCGTGGGCGTGGAGTCGCCAGCAAGCGAGCCCCATGGGAGCCAGGCGGCTGGGGCTTCGAGCAGCCGCCAGAGCCTGCGATTGCTCTTGCTGGCCAACCCCCATCACCTCGCCACGCCCAACCTGCGCAATCTGGTGAGCCTGCTGCGGGCGGAAGAGAAAGGCTTTGATGTGAGCCTGGAGGTGGTGGATCCGGCCAAGCACCCCGAACTGCTGGAACTGCACCGCCTGGTGGCGACACCGGCACTGGTCAAGCTGTCCCCCCTGCCCAAACAGGTGTTTGCCGGGAGCACCCTCCCCAGCCAGGTGCGCACCTGGCTGCCGCGCTGGCAGCAGATGGAGGTGGTGAGCAGCCTGGGCATGAGCCTCCGCCCGGCGGAGATGGATGGCAGCCGCACCCAGCGGGAGGTGCAGCTGGAGGATCAGCTGCTGGTGTTGCGCCAGGAAAATGAAACCCTGATTGAGCGGTTGGGGGTGCAGGAGCGGCTGCTGCGCATGGTGGCCCATGAATTGCGGACCCCCCTCACCGCCGCCAAGCTGGCCCTCCAGAGCCACGGCCTGGGCCAGATCGATGAGGCCCGGTTCCAGGATGTGCTCCATCGTCGCCTCGACGACATCGAGGCCCTCTCCAAGGACCTGCTTGAGGTGGGCACGACCCGCTGGGAGGCCCTGTTCAACCCCCAGCGGCTGGCCCTTGGCCAGGTGGTGGCCGATGCCATCTTGGAGCTGGAAAAGCTCTGGGTGGGCCGGAATCTGGAGCTGGTCACCGACATCCCCGCCGATCTGCCCGACCTCTATGCCGACCAGAGGCGCATGCGGCAGGTGCTGCTGAATCTCCTGGAGAACGCCTTCAAATTCACCCCCGATGGGGGCCGGGTGTCCCTCACCCTGCTGCACCGCACCAGCCAGTGGGTGCAGGTGAGCCTTTGCGACAGCGGCCCAGGCATTCCCCGGGAGGAGCAGGAACGGATTTTTCAGGATCGGGTGCGACTCCCCCAAACCTCAGGCCATACCTCCGGCTACGGGGTGGGCCTCTCCGTCTGTCGCCGCATCGCTGAGGTGCATGGCGGGAGAATCTGGGTGGTCTCTGAACCGGGCGAAGGGGCCTGCTTCCACTTCACCGTGCCCGTCTGGAGCGGACAGAGTGGCCCCTCGGAGAGATCCGATCCCAGGAGCACTTCTTGACGAAGGGTCCTTCCAGCCCCTAGCTTCCAATAGTTCAGCGATCAAAGAAAGAGCCGATCCCAAGTCCCCTCGAAGGAGGAGAGACCCAAAATTTGCTCCTTGCTCGATTCACCCTTCCTTGAGGGTGCTCGCTGAGGCCTCGCCCCCATCGTCTAGAGGCCTAGGACACCTCCCTTTCACGGAGGCGACAGGGGTTCGAATCCCCTTGGGGGTATAGCGATACCAATTACCTGAGCCGAGCTCAATCCAGAGCTTGGCTTTCTCGTCTTTGGGCTTCCTGCTGCACACCGCGCAGGTTGTTCGCCAGATCTTGCTGGAGGCGCTGCTCAATCAGCCCGATCGGCATGCCCGGCTTTCCCTGCACCAGCAGGGAATAGAACAGCCAACTGCTCGTGGCGTCGGCTCCCACCCGCCATTCCCCTTCAAAACAGCGGAAATCCCCCTGGGTCATACGAAACGGAAGCCGTCCCGCTTCAGCCTCTTCGGTCAGTTCCAGGGAAACGCGGGCGGTGAACCGCAGACCGCAAAACAACTGGGACCCCACCTGCTCCACCCCCACCAGCCGATCTCGGCGCCAAAGCACGCGGGAATGCTCAAGATTGGGGATGAAACGGTGGAGGTTGTCGTAATCCGTAAGCACCTTCCAGATCCAGCTGGGATGGATGGGGTGGCGGAGCTGAACCGCCAACCTGCGCTTTCCATTCGGCAGGCGCTCCATGTCCTGATGAATGGTGTCCAGGCTGCAGGTGGCCGTGGTTTTCTGCAACTGGAACGCCTGCTCCGGCAGATTGAGGGAGGAAGAGTTCAGAAGCTGGTGCGTCAATTGAGGCTTAGGGGACGCTGGCGGTGGAGCGCGACATGTGCCCTGGCTGACGCCCACACGTGTCGTGGTGATCTGATGAAGGCTAGCCCGATTGCCAGGAATCGGAGAGGTGAGTGCGTTCTCTATGATCACCAGGATTGTTGGGAACTCTGAGATGCGTGTCTCCACCGGCTCTGCCACAAGCGCTGACAATCGGATGTTCACCGTCGTGGTGGAAAGCTTCGGAGCGGGACCGCAGCGAAGGGCTGAGCGCACGCTCACCGTGCCTTTTCAGCAACTGCAGTCGTTGATGCAGACCATCGCCCGCAAAGGTGGTCGGATCAAAATTGTCAGTTCCGACTCGGTGTCTCCCTCCCCATCGGCCCCCCAGCCGATCGCCCATGGGTCCGATGCCCCGCCCCCACCTGCCCCCCAACCCCCCGTTTCCAAGCCAGCAGTGAGCCACGCCGACGTTCCGGTCAATCTCTACAAGCCCAAGGATCCCTTCATCGGCACGGTGACAGGCAATTACAGCCTTCTTGCCGAGGGTGCCATTGGACGCGTGAACCACATCACCTTCGATCTCACCGGAGGCCATCTTCACTACGTGGAGGGCCAGAGCATCGGCATCATTCCCGATGGTGAGGATGCCGCAGCCAAGCCCCACAAGCTGCGTCTTTACTCCATTGCCAGCACCCGTCACGGGGATGACTGCGCCGACAACACGGTGTCGCTGTGTGTACGCCAACTCCAGTACGAAAAGGACGGGGAAACAATCAACGGCGTTTGCTCCACCTTCCTCTGTGACATCGAACCGGGCGCCAAGGTGAAGATCACCGGCCCGGTGGGCAAGGAAATGCTCCTACCGGTTGATGAAGAGGCCAACATCATCATGCTGGCCACGGGCACGGGGATTGCTCCCATGCGGGCCTACCTCCGCCGGATGTTCGACACCGAAGAGCGGGCGAAGAATCCTGAGTATCAATACCGGGGCAAGGCTTGGCTGTTCATGGGTGTGCCCACCACCCCCAACCTTCTCTACGAAGAGGATTTTCAGAACTATCTCAGCGCTTTCCCCGACCATTTCCGCTACACCAAAGCCATCAGCCGCGAACAGAACAATGCCTCAGGCGGCCGGATGTACATCCAGGATCGGGTGCTCGAGCATGCCGACGAGATCTTCGCCCTCATCGAAGATCCCAAAACCCACGTCTATATGTGCGGTTTGAAGGGGATGGAGCCTGGAATCGACGAAGCCATGACCGCCGCGGCCTCCGCCAAGGGCCTCGATTGGTCGCAGCTTCGCCCCAGCCTCAAGAAGCAGGAACGCTGGCACGTCGAAACCTACTGAGATCAGAGATCCCTCACACAACCTCGTCTGAGGGGGGGCTCCAACGGCGCCACTGCCCTGGCCTCGTTAAACCAGAGGAAACGGTCCCATCACCATGACTGCGATTTTGACCAACCCCCTGCGGGTGGGGCTACGGCAGGAACGGGTGATTCCCCCTCAGTGCATCGTGATCTTTGGTGCCAGCGGTGACCTCACCCACCGCAAACTGGTGCCAGCCCTGTTTGAGCTCCATCGCCAGAGGCGGCTGCCCAGCGAATTCTCCGTGCTGGGATGCGCTCGCCGCCCCTGGAGCGACGAAGAGTTTCGCCAACGCATGGGCCAGGCTCTGGAGAAGGAGATCGCCGATCACCGTTCTGCCTGGGACCAATTCAGCCAGGGATTGTTCTACGAACCGATCGACCTCCAACAGAGTGAGCATCTGGTGCGCCTGGCCAAACGGCTCGATTCACTGGACCATCTGCGGGCGACCCGGGGCAACCGCACCTTTTATCTCTCGGTTTCGCCAGAGTTTTATGGCAGCGGTTGCCGGGCCCTAGCAGCCGCAGGGCTTCTGGCGGATCCGGAGCGGAGCCGGGTGGTGATTGAGAAGCCCTTCGGAAGGGATTACGGCAGCGCCCAGAGCCTCAACAAGGTGGTCCAGGCCTGCGCCAAGGAAAGCCAGGTGTTTCGCATTGATCATTATCTCGGCAAAGAAACGGTTCAAAATATCTTGGTATTGCGCTTTGCCAATACAATTTTTGAACCTCTTTGGAACCGAAATTATATCTCCAACGTGCAGATCACGGCCGCAGAAACCGTGGGCGTGGAAGAGCGTGCAGGGTATTACGAAACCTCGGGTGCCTTGCGGGACATGGTGCAGAACCATTTGACCCAGATCCTTGCCCTCACCGCCATGGAACCCCCGGGGCGCTTCGATCCCGAGGCCATTCGCAACGAAAAGGCCAAGGTGCTCCAGGCCGCCCATCTGGCACATGAGGATGAAGCCTGGAAATGCTGTGTACGCGCTCAGTACAGCGCCGGAGGAACGGCCGCCAACCCCCTTCCCGGCTACCGCCAGGAGCCGGGGGTGAACCCCAACAGCACCACGGAAACCTATGTGGCGATGAAGCTCTTCATCAACAACTGGCGCTGGCAGGGTGTGCCCTTCTATCTGCGCACGGGGAAGCGCCTGCCCAAGCGGCTCAGCGAAGTGGTGCTCACCTTCCGGGAGGCCCCGGTGCACCTCTTCGATGCCGCCGGGGGCGCCCCCACCCCCAACCAACTAATCCTTCGCATCCAGCCCGATGAAGGGGCCGAAATCAAGTTCGAGGTGAAGGCCCCTGGTTCAGGAATGCGGAGCCGTCCTGTGGATATGGCCTTCAGCTACGACGAATCTTTTGGCGAACCCTCGGACGAGGGCTATGTGCGCCTCCTGGCCGATGCCATGTTGGGTGACCCCACTCTCTTCACCCGCAGCGATGAGGTGGAGGCCGCCTGGAGGCTCTACACCCCCCTGCTTGAGCTCATTGAAGACTCCCCATGGCAGCTCCCCGTGCACCCCTACGAAGCGCGCACCTGGGGTCCGGGCGCCTCTGACAACCTGCTGGCCGAGGACGGCCTGATCTGGCGCAGACCCTGACCTTCTGGGGAGATCCTCCCCCCGCTTGTTTCGCCCCCTCACTGCTCGTTGCCATGTCTGCCCAACTCACGCTCCAGGCCCCGCTTGAAATCCCTCCCGTGGAGGTGGTGCCCTACCTCCAGCAGCTCTGGCATGAAGGGCTGGAGGGAGCCTCTGGAGCCGCCACCTTCACCCTCCTGGTTTGGGAACCCTCCTGGCTTGAGCAACAGCTGGTGAGGATGGGCCGTGTGGATGGCCCGATCACTGGCCTGGATCGGGCCGATGTGAACACCTCAGCGCGGGATCTGGTGGGCACCCTGGGTCTACCCCCCAGCACCGCTCCCATGGATCCTGGCCTGGCCTGGGCCCTTGGGGAGCAACCTGGTCGGCACGAGGCCCAGGATCTGCGCGGGCAATTCGTGGACAGCGCCATCAGTACCCACATGCCCCGCAGGTTGATCACCCTGGCCCCCACCATTGATCCGGCCAAGCCGCTGGAAACCCTTGTGGCGGCCTATTGCCCCCTCCCGGAGGAAGGGGGCTCCGGCGCGGCCTGTGGAGATGTGGTGGTGTTGCGAGGAAGTTTGGGAGCCCTGCAACAGGCCATGGGGATGGTGCATCCCCTCGTGCGGGAAGACCTCCCCTGCTGGGTGTGGTGGAACAGCAGCCTGGATGAACCCTCCGAGCTGCTGGAGGCCCTGGCCCCTTCCCCCCGCCGGCTCGTGATCGACACCTCCCGGGGCCAACCTGCCCGTTGCCTGGAGGTGCTGGTGAATCGGATCCGGTCCGGCCAAGCCGTGAACGATTTCAACTGGTTGCGTCTGCGGGCCTGGCGGGAATCCCTGGCGATGGTGTTTGATCCCCCCTCCAGGCGGGATGCCCTCCAGAACGTGGTGCAGTTGGACATCGATGTGGAAGGCGATCACCCCGTCAAGGGCCTCTTGCTGGCGGCCTGGATGGCCGATCGTCTCGGCTGGCACCTGGAAAGTTCCTACTCCGTTGATGTGGATGGCTCCGCCACCGGTATCGCCGCTGAGTTTGAGCGCACGGATGGGGAACTGGTTCGTTTTCGCCTGATGCCCGTTCCCGTTGGGGTTCCCAAGGCCCATCCAGGGGCGATCGTGGGGCTGCGCCTGATCTGCCATCCGCAGCAACGCCCCCCCCTGTGTGTGATTCTCTGTTCCGAGAGCGGCGGCTGCATGCGACTGGAGGCCGGGGGCATGGCGGCCATGGAGTTGGCGGAAGAGGTGGTGCCCTCCCCTGAGGAGAGTGAAGAGAAGGAGATGGCCCGTCTGCTGGGGGGAGGACACGACTCCACCAACCCCCTGCTGGCGGCAGCTGCCCCCCTGGCAGCGGAGTTGCTGCCGGCGGCCCTGGGCGCCAAGGGATTTGCCAAGTTTTGAGCTGTCTGATTGCGGCCCCCTGCAGCGGCAGCGGCAAAACCCTGCTGAGCCTGGCCCTGGCGTCCTGGGTCCGCCATCGGGGAACCACCCTGCAGCCTTTCAAGGTGGGGCCCGACTACCTCGACCCCCAGTTGCTGGGCCAGGTGGCGGGCAGGCCATGCCGCAATCTTGATCCCCTGCTCTGTGGCAACCCATGGGTGCGGCAGTCCTTCCAGTGGCATGGGAGCCGGGCGGACGCCGTGCTCGTGGAGGGGGTGATGGGTCTGTTTGATGGGCGAGGCCCCACCGGGGAGGGGAGTTCGGCCGAGGTGGCCCACCTGCTGGATCTGCCGGTGGTGCTGGTGGTGGAGGCCTCCCGCCAGAGTGCCTCTCTGGCTGCCCTGGTGAGCGGGTTTCGCGACTATGGCCCGCCACGGGTGAATCTGGCGGGGGTCGTGCTGAATCGGGTGGGGAGCGAGCGGCATCGGGCCCTGCTGGCAGACGTTCTGGCGTCCATCAACGTTCCCCTGCTGGGGGTGCTGCCCCCCCATCCCGCGCTGGAGCTCCCCTCCCGCCATCTGGGCCTGTTCCCCCCCCACGAATTGCCCGACCTGCGGGCCCGGATGGAGGCGTGGGTGCACCTGGCGGAAACCCATCTCGACCTGGATCGGCTCTGGCCCCTCCTCTCCTCCAAGCCCGCCTCCGGTTTGGGGCAGGTGGACCCCATACGGGCCGCTCTGGAAGGGGCTTGGCCTGAGCAACCCTCCTGGGAAGGCTGCCCTCCGGTGATGGTTGCCCGGGATGCGGCCTTCCACTTCACCTACCCCGAAACCTTTGAGCTGCTGGCAGCACTGGGGTTGGAGGTGGAGCCCTGGAGCCCCCTGGCGGATGAACCCTTGCCAGAGGCCTGTGGAGCCGTGGTGCTGCCCGGCGGCTATCCGGAGCTCCATGCCTCCACCTTGGGAGCGGCCAGCCGCAGCCGAGCCTCCTTGGTGGAAGCCGCTGAGAAAGGGGTGCCCATCGTTGCGGAATGTGGCGGGCTGCTCCTGCTAGGCAACGCATTGGTGGATCCCCAGGGCACCCCCTGGCCCATGGCGGGCCTGCTTCCCTTTGAGGCGCGGCCCGGCGCCCTCAGCCTGGGCTACCGGCAGGCCCAGGCCCAGAAAGATGGGCTGCTGGTTCGCCAGGGGGAGACCTATGGGGGCCATGAGTTTCACCGTTGGCAACTACACCCCCCAACTGGAGCTCCGATGTGGCAACTTGAAGGGTGGGGTATTGAAAGGAGCTTGGAGGGATGGACCAAAACGACCCTGCACGCCAGTTGGCTCCATCTCCATTGGGCTGGTTTCCCGATGATCCCCTTGCGCTTGGGCGCCGCCATCGCGGCCGGCGGGAAGCGGCCGCAGCCCGGCGCTTTCTCCAGCCCCAGGAGCCCTCTCCCCCATCCCTCCCGGAACGCTGGCGCCTGACCGTTCGCGGCAACAAGGTGCAGGGCGTAGGGTATCGGGAGGCTTGCTGCCGCTCAGCCCAGGATCTGGGGCTCAGCGGCTGGGTGCGCAATCTCCCCGATGGAACAGTGGAGGTGGAAGCGGAAGGGAAGCCCTTCAACCTCACGGCATTGTTGATGTGGTGTGAGCACGGCCCGCTTCCCGCCCGTGTCACCAGCGTCAACGCCAGGCGGATTGCTCCGATCGGGGGGGATTGGTTTGAAATTCGCCGCTGAGCTGGGGGCTGGATGGTGAACTCCCCCTGGCTGGAATTGCTGGGGTATTCCCTGGCCATCGGCTTCAGCCCCCTCCATCTGGCCCTGTTGATGCTGCTGCTTCTGGGCTCCCATCCCTTGCGCAGGGGGGGCTTTCTCGTCCTCTCCTGGATCCTCATGTCAGCGCTTGTGATCGGCCTACTGCTGGGGGTTGGGCACGGTTTGGTGCTCACCATGGAGAAAGGCACCAGCCATCGCACGGGCCTGGATCTCCTTGCCGCAGGAGCGTTTCTGGCCCTTGGCGTGCAAACCCTTCGCTCCGGCTCGGCGGGAGCCGATGGCGCACCGGAATGGAGTCATCAGTTGGATCGGCTTCTCAAGATGCCCCTCCCATTGCTGCTGCTGATCAGTGCAGCTCTTCAGGTGGCGGGTCCGGAAGATCTCTTCGTTTACGCCAAGGCGGCTGGAGCCCTGTTCCATCCGAGTTGGGATGGGCTGCAGGACGCGGTTTGGAGCCTTGCCTACGGAGCCCTGACCAGCTTGTTTTTGTTGGTGCCCTTGGCGGCCTGCTTTGTGGTGGGCCGGGAGCGCATGGAGCCCGCTCTTGCCAGGATGAAAAGTGTGGTCGACCGCTTTGGCCAACCCCTCCTGGGAGCCATTTGCCTGATGCTGGCCCTGGTGGTGGGCTGGCAGGGTCTGGAGGGCCTGCAGATCAGTCAGGTGTCAACGGCCACTCTCCTCGGCTGAGGAGGGGTTGGTGTCCTGCGACTCCAGTTCAGCGCTGAGAATTTTTTCGAGATAATCCGGATCGTGGATCTGGAAATGTTGCCGTCCAGGACGAAACGCCTGGAGCGGCTTCCTTTTGGGCAGAAGCTGGGCAGGCTTTTCTACTTTATGACGGCGAAACACATTGCTCAAGGCCGATAAAGATCTCATGAAGATGTTCGGTTTGGTTGTCATGATGCCTTGGCCCTGCTCAGAAATTGCCTTGGAGCCATCTCCTCTGGAGGCCTCGGGATTTTTGTAACCAAAGGATATCCAAGATTCCCGCCTTTCGATAGGGAGAGTCAATAAAAAAAATCTACTGTCTCATGGTCTCTAGGAAGCCCTCGTCCCCGCCTTCTGCCTCCGTGAGCCATCTCCTCCACCGCTCCTGCTCGGCCAACGGAGCATGCCTCGCCTCCATCGACACCCCCTGACTGGCACGGCTAACGGCCACATAGACCAGCTGACGACGCAGTTGCTCATCCTTCGGCCAGAACACATCATCGGCCACAAACACCTCCCCGAAGGTGCTGCCCTGACTGCGATGGACGGTGAGCACGGCTGCAGGACCGAGAGAAGCAAACGCATCGCGCAGAAGGAAAAACTGACGCCAGTGCCTGCGGGCCTCCTGTTTCTCCGCAGCTCGGGCCATGGTTCGCAGCCGCTGCAGAGCCAGATCAAGCACCGCACGGGAGGGACTGCCGATGGGGGGCTGCAGGCGAAGGGTGAGTTGCCCATCCCCCGCATCCACGCGCACCATCAGGGTTTCGATCATGCTGTTTCCGGCCAGATCGGAGCTGCTGAGGCCCCACTCCGCGAGGAGGAACTGGCCTGGCATCACCTCCCGCACCACCACCTCCCGGTTGGAGCTCAGGCACATCTCCGGATCCTCCGGAGCCACGGCATCCTCCATGCAGGCTGGGGCCATCACCGCGGCGCGAGTGATCAGCACCTCTCCTGGCAGAACGGGCGTGGTGTCGGCCATCTCCCCATGAAGGGCCCGCCTGGCGAGGGGCACGAGCTGTTCCAGACGCCGGTTGGTGTAGCAGAGGATCCGGGCCAGATCTGGGTGGTCGGTTTCCTTGCTGCGACGCAGGGCCATCTGGGCCGCCAGAAGCCATTCCTGAGGATCCAGGAGTGCCACCAGACCCTGGGGCGTGCGGTGGGGCGGTAGCAAGGGGGGGCGGGTGCAGGGCAAGGCACCCAGGCGCAGGCCCGTGGCCAGGCGAAGCACGGGCCCCTGATGGCGCACCACATGGGTCAGGGAGGCCTGGCACACCCGGGCAAGGGAAAACACGGGGCTTTCCCGCTCCCCCACTGGGGGAAGCTGGGCCGGATCCCCGATGAACACCAACCGGCAGCGGAAGGGTTGGGCGCAGCGCAGGGTGATCTCCAGCAGTTGGCCATCCACCATTGAGGCCTCATCCACCAGCACCAGGTGGAGATGTTCAAGAGCCGTGGCGGTTTGGGAGGTTTCCTCGCAGCGCTCCCGATCCCCCTCCCGCCGCAGCTTCAAGCGCAGCAGGCGGTGAATCGTTGAGGGAAACCAGGTGGGTTGCAGGCCAATCAGCTCAAGGTGGTGGCGCAGCACGCCCACGGCCTTGTGGGTGGGAGCCACAACGGTCCAGCAGAGGCCTGAGGCCTCGGCCTGGGCCAGCAGGCGCATCGAGAGAAAAGTCTTGCCCGTGCCCGCGTAGCCCCTGAGCAGAAAGGGCGTGCCGTCCGTTGGCCCCGCCAACCAGGTTTCAAACGCCTGGGCAGCCGCCTGCTGATCCCCGGTGAGGCCAGCTTCGGGGAGGCCAGGGGGAAGGGGGGGCTTCACCCGATCTGATGAAGGAGGCTGCGGGCCACGTGCAGGGGGGATCCTGCCCAGACCAGGCCAGGCAGGGCCACGGCGGGGCCAATCAGACTCCCCACCAGCACCTCCCAGCGGGTGTGGCCCAGATTTTCCTTCAGGGGGTTAAACACCGCTTCCTGATCCCCCTCCCCCTTGGCGGGATGGGCCTCCCAGAGGCCATCCGGCAGCCCGTTGACCCGAGCTGCTGTCAACCCTGCGGCCCTGCGCACACCACTGGCGTCGTAGAGAATGATGAACGTGAGGGCTGCTGCCAGGGCGAAGAGGGGATCGCCGAACCCATGGAGCCAACCGATCCCCGCACTGGTGCCGGTCATCAGGGCGGAATGGCTGGAGGGCATGCCGCCGGTTTCCACCAACACCGAGGGGCGCCAGCGGCGATGGACGACCGCTTCGATCAACAGCTTGGACAGCTGGGCTACACCGCAGGCAGCAAGACCCCAAGCCAGAACAGCATTGTCAAAGATGTCAATCAGCGGATGGTTCATCGATCGCGGCTGGTGATGTAATCGGCGAGGGCGAGAAGGGGCTGGGCTCTGGTGCCCCAGGGCTCCAAAACTCCCTTGGCCTCGATGACAAGCCCATCGGCCCGCTTTCGAGACTCTTCCAGTCCTAACAGCTTGGGGTAAGTGGTTTTATCGGCGGCAAGATCCTTACCAGCCGTTTTCCCCAGCACTTCGCTGCTGGCGGTGAGATCCAGGATATCGTCAATGATCTGAAACGCTAGGCCAATGCCTCGAGCGTAAATCCCCAGCACGTTGAGCAGGGTCGCGTCTGCCCCCCCCACCAGCGCCCCGCACACCACGCAGGCCTTCAACAGGGCTCCCGTCTTGTGGAGATGGATGTATTCGAGGGTGGGAAGCTCCACAGCCTTACCCTCGGAATCCAGATCCACCACCTGGCCGCCCACCAGCCCGGGGGCTCCGGCCGCCCTGGAGAGTTCGCCCACCACGGCCAGCAAGCGCTGGGGGTCCACCCCTGGACTGCGTAGGGCCACCATTTCAAACGCCCGGCTGAGGAGGGCATCCCCGGCCAGGATGGCCATGGCTTCCCCGAACTTTTTGTGACTGGTGGGGCGCCCGCGCCGCAGATCATCGTTGTCCATGGAGGGCAGGTCGTCGTGAATCAACGACATGGTGTGAATCATCTCCAGCGCCACCGCCGTGGGGATCGCCAGATCGGGGGGGGAACCGGCCAGCTCGCAGGCCGCCAGGCAAAGAATGGGGCGCAGCCGTTTCCCTCCAGCAAGAAGGGAGTAACGCATGGCCTCGCGCAGGTTTTCCGGCTCTTCAGGCCCGAGGGAGGTGTCGAGGGCGACCTCAACCCGCTCTCTGGCCGCCTTCAGATAGGCGCCGAAGTCAAAGGACGTGTGGACCGCCGCAGTCATGGCGGATGGGGAAGTCGGCAGCCGGATTCTCTCATCCATGGGGTTGGGCCATGGCTCAGCTCACCAGATCGTCCAGGCCGTGGGACAGGCCATGGCTGCGGCTCCAGGACACCACCGTGTTAACCAACAGCATGGCCACGGTCATCGGACCCACGCCTCCTGGCACCGGGGTAATGGCCCGGGCCATGGGCTCCACCTCCTCCCAGCTCACATCACCGCAGAGCTTGCCTTTGGCGTCAGTGCCGTCCTTCGGGTCTGGTGGTACGCGGTGGATCCCCACATCCACCACAACAGTTCCTGGGCTCACATGCTCCGCCCGGATCATCCGAGGCCGGCCGGCGGCCACCACCAACACCTCTGCCTGCCGCGTGAGCGCAGCGAGGTCGCGGGTGTGGGAATGGGCCACCGTCACCGTGGCATTGGCGGCCTGGAGCATGAGGGCCATCGGTTTTCCCACCAGGATGCTGCGCCCCACCACCACCGCCCGGCAGCCCTCCAGCCCAATGTCGGCCTGGCGCAACAGCGCCATCACGCCGGCGGGGGTGCAACTTCGGGGTCCAGGTTCTCCCTTCACCAGCCTGCCCAGATTGAGGGTGTGCAACCCATCGGCATCCTTCTGAGGATCGATGGCAGCCAGCAGGGAACCTTCCTCCAGGCCAGGCGGAAGGGGGAGTTGGAGGAGGATGCCGTCGACATCCGGATCCCCATTCAGCCGCTCGATGGTGGCACGCACCTCCTCGGGAGGCGTGGTAGCGCTGAGGTGGCCCCCCAGATTGCGAATCCCAATACGATCACAGGCTTTTTCCTTGTTGGCGACATAGACGCCGCTGGCAGGGTCATCTCCCACCCGCAACACGGCAAGGCCTGGGGGGCGGGCAACCGTCTTGAGGCCTTCGGTAATGACCAGGCTCAGCCGTTGCTCGATGTCTGAAGCCAGGCGACGTCCGTCAAGAACAGCTGCCATGGATGGGGGCCTGGGGAAAATGACGCCTCCAGCATGCAATCCCAGGGCATCACAGCAAGCAAGTCGTGGCTAAGTTGTGACCTCGCGCAGCCGTGAATGGCGCTGGTTTTGACCCCCATCCCAACGCTCGGCCGCAGGCTCTGGAGGTGGCTGTTGCGCTTGGAACGCCCCCGGCAGGCCATCACGCCCTGGAGCCCCCTTGGGATCGCCAGTGTGCTCGTTGCCAGCCTGCTTGTGGCCCTGGTGAGCAGTTGGCCCTTGTTGGTGCAACCGAGCCTGATGCCAGGGGTGGCCTCCCCTTTTTCCGTGCGCGCTCCGCGGGAAGCCCGGGTGATCGACAGTGCGGCCCTGGAACAGCGGCGCAACCTGATCGGAGCCCGCTCCCAGGTGCAGGTGGTGGATGAAAGGGCGAGCCGGCAACTGCAGGATGGGTTGGATGGGCTGCTGAAGGAGCTCCAGCTCCAGATCTCCAGTGCCCAGCCCCGGCTAGACCCGCTCAATTTGTCGGCCGCTGAACGCACCTGGTTGCTCCAGTTGACGCCCCAGGAGCTGCTGAGCTGGCAACAGGCGGTGCAGAAAGCCCAGCTCAGGATGCTGAGCCAGGGTGTGGTGGCCTCCCTGGCCGACAGGCCGCTGCTGCTGGCCGCTCGGATGCACCTGGACGACCAGCCCCTACCAGGCCAGAGCCTGGGCAGCCGGCTGGTGGTGCGCAGCCTGCAGGGACGCACCAATCTCCGCAGCGATCACTTTCTCCATCAACGGAGGATCGAGGAGCTGCTCAACCAGGGGGGGGTTCCCACCATCTCCGTGCGCCGTGGCGACCTGATCGCTCGCCAGGGCGAGCCCATCACCTCTCAGTCGTTTGATGTGCTGGATTATTTCGGCCTGATCAATCGCCGCCCCCAACCTCTTGCCTGGCTTGGGCATTTCGGGGAAGCGATGGCCGCCTGCGGTGTGATGGTGCTGGTGATGCGCCGTTGGCGGGCGAGTCTGGAGCCTCGCCAGGCCCTGCTGGCCCTAGGCACGCTGCTGGTGGTGCAGATCTGCAAGCTCTGGCTGGGCACCCAGGTGTCCCCCATGGCCTTGCTGGTTCCCCCCACCCTCCTGCTGGCCCAGGGACTGGGAACAGCTCCGGGCCTGGGATGGTTGTCGGTGGCCAGCCTGCTCTGGCCCGTTCCCCTCGACCCACTGGTTCAGGGGCGCCAACTTCTGGCGGTGGCAGTGGCCACCTTTGCCGCCGTTTTTGCTGGTCGGCAGCGCAACCGGGCCCAATTGCTCCAGCTCGCCTTGCTCATGCCAGCGGCGGCTCTGCTGCTTCAGGCTCTCCTGCTGCAGGCAGCCCTCCTGATCTGGGATGGGGGTGAATCCCGCCTGCCCCGCACCCAGGATCTGTTCAATGAGGCACTGATCGTGGGGGGCCTGCTGATGGCAGGCTTGCTTCTGGCCCCGTTGGTGGAGAGCTTCTTCGGCTTGCTCACCCGAGCCCGCCTGATGGAACTGGCGGATCTGGAAAGGCCTTTGCTGCGTCGCCTTTCCACGGAAGCACCCGGCACCTTTGAACACACCCTGATGATCCTGGGGCTTGCCCAGGAAGGGGCCCGGGCCATTCAGGCGGATGTGGATTTGATTCGCACCGGGGCTCTTTACCACGATGTCGGCAAACTGCACGGCCCCAATTGGTTCATCGAAAACCAGGATGGGGCCCACAATCCCCATGACACCCTGAATGATCCCCATGCCAGTGCGGAAATCCTCCAGGCCCATGTGGACGAAGGGTTGAAGTTGGCCCGCCGCTATCACCTGCCCAGACCCCTGGCCGATTTCATCCCGGAACATCAGGGCACCCTGAAGATGGGGTATTTCTTCCATCAAGCCCGCCAACGGCAACCCTCCGTATCGGAAAAGGATTTCCGCTATCGCGGACCCATTCCTCGTTGCAGGGAGACAGGCATCCTGATGTTGGCCGACGGTTGTGAAGCGGCCCTAAGGGCCTTGCCCCCCGACACCAGCGAAGCCGAGGCCACCCAGACCGTTCGGCGCATCGTGGAAGCCAGACAGGAGGATGGCCAGCTTGCGGCAAGCGGCATCAGCAGGGCGGAACTGGAGCTCATCATCCGCGCCTTTGTGCGGGTTTGGCGCCGCATGCGCCATCGGCGCATTGCCTATCCACTCCCCTCCGGCAAGGGCTTCAGCGCCTGAACCCAGGCCGCCATCCAGATATGGGAGACAGGCGGCGTTGGAGCCTGCCATGGAGGGTGGACCCAAGCTGAAGAGCTCCAAGGCCTAAGACCCCATCACGGAGGATCTGCACCAGAAGGGCTTCCCATTGGCCCGCTTCCAGGTGCCGCACCAGCTCCAGAATCCAGGTGCTGAAGGTGGTGAGGGAGCTGGCAAAGCCAACTCCCACAAGCCATCGGCGGCGGTTGGAAGGGGAGTCCAACAGACCGGCGGCCCCGAAGACAAAGCAACCCAGGGTATTGGCCGCCAAGGTGCTGGGCAGAACCCAGCGCAGCAGGGCGCCTGGGAAGGCTCCCAGAGCCACCCACAACAAGGCCCTGCCCCACCCCCTCATGGTTGATGCCTCGCCAGGACCAGGCCCAGCTGGCAGGCCAGTAGTCCACCCAGGAGGGAGGCCGCCCCGAGGGTCAGGGACTGGCGCTTGGAGCACCGTTGCCAGGTGGTCACCAGGTCGGCCATCAGGGTGGAGAAGGTGCTCAGGCTGCCCAGAAAACCCACAGCCCCAATCAGCTCCAGGCTGACCGGAGAAGGGTTGATGCGGTGGGAGCCCTGGCTGGCAAGCAGGCCCATGAGGAAGCAAGCCACCATGTTCACGCACCAGGTAGCCCAGGGGTGCTGCCGCCAGTGGGAAGGGCCCAGCTGGGTGGCGGCAAAGCGGAGCCAGGCCCCGAAGATCGCGGCCAGCGCCACGGCGAAGGCCAGCCCGAGTGCCGAGACCCCGGCCATTCCAGGGTTCCATGGGGCCATCGGCACCTTCCCGCATCGGTCCCTGGACTCTGCCTCCCCCCAGCTGGGACGCCGGTGCGAGGAGGCCGGTCCATGAGGCCTCCCAAACCGATGCCATCAAGCGGGCCAGAGTGCGTCACGATATGCAGTAGGTCAATAAAGAGTCATGCGGAACCCGCTCGATAGTTACGTCCCTATGGATGAAAACGACCTACCGCTTAGGCCCCCTGGAGGCGATCGATTCCGCTGGCTTCAGTGGTTGCAGCTGGGCCTCACCACAGCCCTGCTGGTGATGTTTTTCAACCAACTTTCCCAGTTGCAGGATGCGAACCGCAGGATTGCCCGGCTTTATGCGCGAATGGATGCTCTCGATCAAACGCGAATGCTGGGCGACTCCCCGGCCTTGTCTGCCCAACAAGCCATGATCATGAAACGGCTACAAACGCTAGAATCTGCCCTCCGCGATAGGGAATTGGAAACCATGGGCTCTTCTGACCCCGACGCTGCTCCTGCGGCCCTTCAAGCACCACCGCGGCCCTGATGATTTTTCAGTATCAACCTTTCACAGCATCAGCAGTTGACGTGGGAAGAATGGTTTTCTGAAGAAGAATAAATAAGATGAGGACTGGGAGAATGGAGATCACCGAACCAGCCGCAACCAACCGCCAATCCAGAGAGAAACTCGAGGCCAATTGCTGCAATCCAAGCGGCAACGTGTAACTTTTGGGCTCATCGAGAATGATCAAGGGCCATAGAAAATCGCTCCAGGTGCCAATGAAAGTGAGCATCCCCAATGTGATGAGATCTGGGCGGGCGGCAGGAATCAGGACATTCCACCACTCACCGATGGGGCTGCAGCCATCCATCCGCGCAGCCTCCTCTAACTCCTTAGGCACGGCAAGAAAGCTCTGACGCAGGATAAAGATTCCGAAGGCTGTGGTGGCCTGGGGCAGCACGAGGGCCATCAGGGAGTTGCGCAAGCCAATCTTCACCATCAACACGTAGAGAGGAATCATCACCACCTGAAAGGGGATCAGCACGGTGGCCACCACCACCGCCAGCACAACTCCCCGTCCCCGAAACGCAAGGCGGGCCAGGGGATAGGCCGCCAGCGAAGAAAAAAGCAGGTTGGCCACCACCGCCAATCCGCTCACCACCGTGCTGTTGAGCAGGTAGGTACCCATGGGATTGTCCCGAAACAACCGGCCATAGGCCTCGAGGCTGGGCTGGGCGGGCAACAGCCCGGGGGGGCTGGTGAAAATATCTTCACTGGGGCCCTTCAATGATGTGCTCACCAGCCAGAGCAGGGGAAGGAGGGTGAGCAGGGCCAGAGAAAGCAGCAAACCCATCTGCAGGACGGCGCTGAGGGAGCCTCGGGGGGAACCGGGGGGCCTCATAGCCGGGGCAGCTCTGCCACGGGCAGGGGCGTTTTCTGGGGGTGAAGGGGAGCGCGCTGCTCCCCGGCCATCAGGCGATTGAGGGCATTCACGAAGGCCTGCGCTGCAGCCACCACGATGTCCGTGTCCGCAGCATGACCGGAATAGAGCACCCCATTGCGGCGCAGCCGGATGGTGACATCCCCCATGGCATCAATGCCTTCGGTCACACTCTTGACGGAGAACTCGACCAGTTCGTTGGGCACCTGGGCAAGTTGATTGAGGGCCTGGCAGACCGCATCCACCGGCCCTGTGCCGATGGCCGCCTGGCTCCGCTCTCCACCCTCGTGGGTTTCCAGGGTGACGGTGGCCGTCGGCAAGAGCCCGGTGCCGCAACTCACCTGCACGCGCTTGAGCTGGAAGCAGGCCTCATCCTGCAGCTGCACCTGTTCACTGACAATGGCTTCCAGATCCCGATCGCTCACTTCCCTCTTGCGATCGGCCAGCTCCTTGAAGCGGCTGAAGGCGTCATCCAGATGATCCCGGTCCAGTTGATAGCCCAGTTCCTCCAGCCGGGCCCGAAACGCGCTGCGGCCGGAGAGCTTGCCCAGGGAGATGCGGTTGTCAGCCAGCCCGACGGTGCGGGCGTCGATGATCTCGTAGGTGAGCCGGTGTTTGAGCACCCCGTCTTGATGGATGCCCGATTCGTGGGCGAAGGCATTGGCCCCCACGATCGCTTTGTTGGGTTGGACGGCCATCCCCGTGAGGTTGGACACCAACCGGGAGGTCTTGGTGATCTCTTCTGTGTGGACCGCCGTGAGAGGTGAAACACTCTCCGCCGGACGACCGAGGAAGGGATTGAAGTAGCTGCGACGCACATGGAGGGCCATCACCAGCTCCTCCAGGGACGCGTTGCCCGCCCGCTCTCCAATGCCGTTGATGGTGCATTCCAACTGGCGGGCCCCATGTTTGATGGCCTCCAGGAAATTGGCCACCGCCAATCCGAGATCGTTGTGGCCATGGACGGAGATGATCGCCTGATCGATGTTGGGCACGGAGCGGTTGATGCCAGCGATCAGCTCACCGAACTCCGCTGGGGTGGCATAACCCACCGTGTCGGGGATGTTGATGGTGGTAGCCCCGGCCTCGATGGCCGCGGTGATCACCTCATGCATGTAATCGGGATCGCTGCGGCCGGCGTCTTCGCAGGAAAATTCCACGTCGTCCACCAGGGATCGGGCATAGGCCACCATCTCCCGGGTGATATCGAGCACCTCTGCGCGGCTCTTGCGCAATTTGTGCTCCAAGTGGATGTCGCTGGTGGCGATAAAGGTGTGGATCCGCCGGTGGGCGGCAGGGGCAACCGCGTCAGCACAGGCTTTGATGTCGCCCGAAGCGGCCCTCGCCAGTCCGCAGATCACGGGGCCATCCGGCGTTCCCACCGTGGCGGCAATGCGTTGCACGGCGTTGAAGTCGCCCGTGCTGGCGAAGGGAAAGCCGGCCTCGATGATGTCCACACCGAGGCGGGCCAACTGCTGGGCGATGGCGAACTTTTCCTCCAGGTTGAGGCTGGCCCCGGGGGATTGCTCACCATCGCGGAGCGTGGTGTCAAAAATCAGCACTCTCCCAGGGTCTCTCGCCATCGATCCTTTCCGGCCTTATCCGGAATGAGTATGAGTTGAGGCTATTGTAAGCGGGCGGCGCCAGGCCGGGCATGCCGGCACTCCCGCCTGCGAAGCCTGTTCAGGCGCTCATCGACTCCGGATCCTCCGGATCAACCGAAGAGGGCTCCGTCGTAGGGTTGCTTCATCGCAGGATCTCCATGGCCGCAGGAGCTCTGGCCCTGGTGCTCCACGCCCACCTCCCCTATGTGCGGTCGGGAGAGCCCGGTTCTCTGGAGGAAGACTGGTATTTCCAGGCTCTGCAGGAGTGCTACATCCCCTTGCTGCGCACCCTGGAGGCGGCCCAGGCCGATCCGGCTCAGCGCCCACGCCTCACCCTTGGCCTCTCTCCCACCCTGCTCTCCCTGCTGAGTGATGGCACGTTGAATCGGGGCTTTCTTCCCTGGTTGGAGGTGCGCCTCGGGCTACTGGCGGAGCCTCCCGACGCTCTCCAAGACGCCGCTGAGGCCCTGGCCAGCGAATTGGAAACGGTGGCCCGCGACTGGCAAGCCTGCGACGGCAGGCTTCTGCCCCGTTTCCGCAGCCTGCAGCAGGCAGGGGTGCTCGATCTGATCACCTGTGCGGCCACCCATGGCTACCTCCCCCTCCTGCGGGATTCCCCCGAGGCGGTGCGCGCCCAGCTTCTCGCCGCCGTGCGGGAGCATCACCGGCTCCTCGGAGAGCGGCCGCTCGGCATTTGGTTGCCGGAATGCGCCTACTACGAAGGGCTGGATCAGCAGCTGCTGGCCTGTGGGCTGCGCTACAGCATTCTGGATGGCCATGGACTTCTCCATGCCCAACCCAGGCCCCGCTATGGGGTGTATGCCCCGATCTGCTCCTCAGCCGGGGTGGCGTTCTTCGCCCGGGACAGTGGCTCCACCCTGCCCGTTTGGAGCGCCAGCCAAGGGTATCCAGGGGATGGGGCCTATCGGGAATTTCATCGCGACCTCGGCTGGGATCTTCCCGAAGAACGGCTCCAGGAGCTCGGCATCCGCTCCCGGCGCCCCCTCGGGCTCAAGCTCCATCGGGTGACGGCCCAGGGCTGCCCCCTGGAGCACAAGCAGCCCTATGACCCCGCTCAGGCCCAGATTCGCCTCCAGCAACACGCCACCGCCTACCTGCAGAGTCGGGTGGAGCAGCTCCATGGCCTCACCAGTGCCATCGAGCGCCCCCCCCTCCTCGTGGCCCCCTTTGATGCGGAGCTCTTCGGCCACTGGTGGTTTGAGGGCCCCCGCTTCCTTGGTGAGCTCTTCCGCCAGGGACCAGGCTGCGAATTGCAGTTCACCCATCTGCGAGACGAGCTGGCCCAGGGCCTTCCCCTCCAGGTGTGCCACCCCTCCCCCTCCAGCTGGGGGCAGGGGGGCTACCACGATTACTGGCTGAACGACAGCAACGCCTGGGTGGTGGCCGAGTGGCAGCGAGCCTCCAGGGCCATGGTGCGGCGCGTCAATCGGGGGGTGGGCAGCGCGGAGCAGCGTGGCCTGCTCACCCAGGCGGGCCGCGAGTTGCTGCTCTCCCAAAGTTCCGACTGGAGTTTCATCCTGCGGGCCGGCACCACCACCTCCCTGGCGAGGGAGCGCATCCATCGCCACCTGGATCGGTTCTGGCGCCTGATGGATGCCATCGAACACAACACCCCCATCCCGCTGGAGTGGATCCAGGCCGTGGAGCGGGAGGACGGGCTGTTTCCCACCCTGAACGCTGCGGATTGGACCACCAGGCTCTGACTAACCATCTGTTCTCTGGATTGTGTAGCTTGCGCAATCCATGTTCGCCCTCGCCAGGCATGCCATGAGTCCAGGTCTGTTCACGCAGTCGTCGCTGTTTGGCATTGGCATTGCCTTCAGCCCCCTGCATATCGGGGTCGTGACCCTTCTCCTGCTGGGCAAGGCCCCCTTACGCCGGTCCTTTGCCTACGTGATTGGCTGGACCCTGGCCAACGTTCTGGCGGTGGGCCTGTTGATGGTGCTCGGGCAGTTTTTTTCCATCAGCCTCAGCCATGGGGAACGGGAACAGGTGTTGATTGATCTGCTCGGGGCTGGAGCCCTGCTGGCCCTGGGGCTTTACCAGCTCACCCCCCAGGCCCTCATGGGAGAAGAGGGCATGGCCCTGAAGCTGATGAACCGTCTACCCGAGGTGGACACCTTCATGCTCATTGCCATCGGGGCGGCAGGGGCCCTGCTGACGCCGGAAAACCTGGTGTTCTATCTCAAGGAAGCTGGCCTCCTGCTGATCAATCACCCCGGGCTCTCCGCAGATCTTGAGGTGAGTGGTCTGTTTGCCCTGGCGGGCAGTTCCCTGCTGCTTCTGCCTCCTCTGGCGTGGATTGTGAGCGGCGGATCCATTCGAGACTCCATCGCTCGCCTGGAGAACTGGCTGCAGCACAAGGCGGAATGGTTGGTTGGGGTGCTGGCGTTGGTGTTCGCCGCCTACCTCCTGTATGAAGGCCTCTATGGGCTGGAGACGATGGCGGGAGGGTTGGGTTAGGCGCGGCGCGGGTCAGAGAATCTGATCGAGAAAGCGCCGGGTGCGCTCATGGCTGGGGTTGTGAAAGAAGACGCTGGGCTCGGCCTCCTCCACCACTTCCCCATCGGCCATTAGCACCACCCGATCGGCCACCTGCTCGGCAAACTTCACCTCATGGGTCACCACCACCATGGTGATGTCGTCCTTGGCGAGGTTGCGCATCACATCCAGCACCTCCCGCACCATCTCCGGATCCAGGGAGCTGGTGGGTTCATCAAAGAGAAGGATCCGGGGTTCCATGCAGAGGGCTCTGGCGATCGCCACCCGTTGCTGCTGGCCGCCGGAGAGCTGGCCCGGGTATTTCTCTGCCTGTTCCGCGATACCCACCCGCTGCAGCAGGGCCCTGGCCTGCCGTTCCACCTCCCCTCGGGGCCGTTTGCGCACCAGCACCGGCGCCAGGGTGAGGTTGTCCACCACGGTGAGGTGGGGGAAGAGATTGAACTGCTGAAACACCATGCCCACCTCGCGGCGAATGGCGTCGATGTTGCGCAGGTCGTTGGAGAGGGCCATCCCATCCACGGTGATGCTGCCCTTTTGGAAATCCTCCAGGGCATTGAAGGTGCGGATGAAGGTGCTTTTCCCGGAACCGGAGGGCCCCATGATCACCACCACCTCACCCCGATTCACGAGCAGGTCGCAGCCCCGAAGCGCATGGAAACCGTTGGGATACCACTTCTCCACGTTCCGTGCCTCGATCATCACGGAGCTGGTGGAGGAAACAGGGGAGGTCATGGGGTCGGAGGGGTGATCAACGGCTGGGGATGGTCTGGGGATCGAGGCGGCGTTCCAGGGCACGACTGCCCAGCCCGAGGGCGGCGCAGCAACACCAGAACAGAACGGCCAGGGTGAGGTACACCTCGGCGTTCTTGCCCAGAAATTCAGGATTGGCCATCACGGTGCGGGCCACGCCGAGCAGCTCGAGCAGGCCAATGAGAGAAAGGAGGGTGGTGTCCTGGAAGAGGGAGATGAATTGCCCCACCATGGCTGGAAGGGCCACCCGCAGGGCCTGGGGCAGCACCACCTGTTGCAGGGCCTGGGGATAGGACAGGCCCAGGGAACGGGCCGCCTCCACCTGACCATTGGGCACGGCAGCGAGGCCGGAGCGCACGGCCTCCGCCAGGTAGGCCGCCGCAAAGAAGGTGAGCACCCAGGCGGCCCGCCAGATGCGCTCGGGGGCCAGGCCCCCGGGCAGCAGGAATCCCAAGATGTTCTGCCCCAGAAAAAGCAAGGTGATTAGGGGAGCTCCGCGGATGAATTCGATGTAGATCACCGAAGCCCAGCGCAGCAGGGGGAGCTCACTACGCCGGCCAAGGGCCAGGAGCACCCCAAGGGGAAAGCAGAGGAGGATGGCGAAGCTGGCCGCCAGGAGGGTGAGCAGCAAGCCTCCCCATTCGGAAGGGGGCACCTGGGCCAGGCCCAGGCCGCCGCTGATCAGCACCATGCCGATCAGGTAGATGGACGGCCAGATCAGGGGCACCAGGCGCAGAACCTTCGTCGGCAGCTCTCGGCCGTGGCGCCCTGCCAGCCAACGCAGACCCAACAGCAGACCCGTCAGGGCCCACCAGCGCACCTGAACTCCCGGGTGGAGCCTGAGGGCGAAGGGAAGCCAGAGGGCCAGAGCAGCCAGGACAGCGGCCGCCAGACGGTCGTTGCGGGGCCAGAGCACCCCTTCCCGATCGGAGCGGGGATGGGCTCGCAAGAGACCCCAGCTGAGGCCCGCGGCCCCCACCATCAAGGTGGTGAGGAGCCAAAGGCGCCATTGCTGATCGACCGGGTAGCGACCCGCGGCAAACAGGGTGCTGTTGGCCTGGATCACGGCCCAATCAGCCTGGCGGAAGGCCCAGCGCAGGAAGCCCCCCAGGGCCAGGGCGATCACGGTGAGGAGAGCCACGCTGAGGAGGCCATCCCCTGGCGTGGCAAAGAGTTCGTGACGGAGCCTGCGCAACACGTGTTTCATCTCAGCGCTCCCGGATCTGCACGAGCCGATTGAGACCGTTCATCAGGGCGGAGATCAACAGATCCAGCCCCAGATAGGCCGCCAGCAGGATGAGATAAACCTCCACGGCCCGCCCCGTCTGGTTCAAGGTGGTTTCGGCCACCGAGTAGAGATCGCTGAAGCCCACCGCCACGGCCAGGGAGGAATTCTTGGCCAAGGAGATGTACTGGGTGTTCAGGCCAGGAACGATCACCCTGAGAGCCTGGGGCAGCACCACCTGGCGCAGGGTGGTGAACCAGCGCAGCCCCAGGGAGGAGGCCGCCTCCCACTGGCCCTTCGGCACCGCTGCAATCCCCCCCCGCACCACTTCAGCGATGAAGGCCCCGGAATAGATGATCAACCCCGTGAGCAGGGCGGCGAATTCCACGCTCAATCGCAGAGGGGCCTGCCAGACCCCATTCACCAACTCGGGCATCTGCCAACGCAGCCCCTCCCCCAGGCCTGCCAGATAAAGGCCCGACTTGGCCAGCACTACCCCGGGAAGCTGGGGGGCTGCGGCGCCGTTGGGGAGGGCCAGGAACACCACGAAATACCAGAACACCAGTTGCAACAACAGGGGGATGTTGCGAACCACCTCCACATACACCCGGGCCAAACCCCGCAGCAGGCCGTTGCTGCTGAAGGCCGCCATCCCCGCCAGGGTGCCCAGGAGGGTGGCTCCCACCAGGCCACAGATCACGGCCCGGAGGGTATTGGCGAGGCCGGCCAGCAATCCCCTCCAATAGGGCATACCGGCATCGAAAGGAACGATGGTTTCAGCGAGGTCGAAACCGGCGGGTTGAGAGAGCCAACGCCAGGTGAGCAACAGACCCGCCGCCGTGAGATTGCGAATCAGATTGCCCAGCAGGAAGGCAATCAGCAGGAGCACCACCAATCCCACGGCAGCCTGCACCAACCAGGGCACCACGCGCCGATCGCGCCACCAGGGAGGTGCCGCCTCGGAGGCGGAGGGGGGGGGCGTAAGGGCCATCAGGGATCAGCGGAAGGGGGGGGAGTAGATCAGCCCCCCCTCTTTCCATTGTTTGTTGACACCCCGATCCAATTTCAAGGTCGATTGGGGCCCGACGTTGCGGTCAAACACTTCGCCGTAGTTACCCACAGCAGCAATCACCTTGGGGACAAAATCCGCCGGCAGGCCAAGCTGCTTGCCGAAGTCGCCTTCCACCCCAAGGAAGCGCCGCAGATCCGCCAGCTTGGGATTGGCCTTGGCTTCAGCCACCTTCGCGGCCACGTTGGCCTGGGTGATGCCCAGTTCCTCAGCCTGGAAGAGGGTGTTCACGGTCCAGCGCACCACATCCGCCCAGAGGGGATCGGCGTTGACCGTGGCTGGGGTGAGGGGCTCCTTGCTCATCACATCGGGCAAAAGCACATGCTCCGCAGGATTGGGGAAGCTCGTGCGCTTGGCCGCCAGCTGGGACCGGTCGCTCGTCACGGCGACGCAACGTCCCCCCAGATAGGCGGCATAGGTCTGGTCGCCGGTCTGGAATTTGAGCGGGGTGTATGGCACGTTAAGTTCCCGCATGCGATCCGCCAGGTTGAGCTCGGTGGTGGTGCCGCTCTCCACACAGATGGGTTTACCGGAAAGGGCCTTGAGCGTGGTGATGCCACTGCTCTTGGGAGCCATCACTCCCTGGCCGTCGTAGAAGGTGGTGGGACCGAAACTCAGGGCGTTGCCGCCAGCCGCATCCCGGCTCAGGGTCATGGTGGTGTTGCGAGACAGCAGATCCACCTCGCCGCTCGCCAGGGCAGCGAAGCGTTCGCTGGAGTTGAGATCCCGGTATTCCACCTTCTTGGGATCGGCGAAAATGGCTGCTGCCACGGCTTTGCACACGTCCACGTCCAGGCCCGTGTAGGTACCGTCAGGCCCCACGAAACTGAAACCCGGCAACTTGCCATCCACCCCGCAGATCAGCTTGCCCCGGCTCTGGATGGCGGAGAGTTTGGCGCTCTGCACGCCCGATCCCCCCTCCGGTGCACAGCCCGCCAGAAGGCCGGCCATGAGAAGGGGGATCGAGAGGCTGGTAGCCAGATGGCGCATGTCACGAGTAACAATTCGGCCGATTGTCACATGCTCCATCGGCTCGAACCGTTCAGGGCAACCGCTGTGGGTGCTGGACCCCAGTGACTTGCCCCAGAGACCTCTGCAGGGAGTCAACCCGGCAAGATCACCCGATTGATGACGTGCACCACCCCGTTGTCGCATTCCACATCGGCGGAGACAACAGTGGCATTTTTCACCTCAAAGGGATCGGCCCGGCGGATGGGCACCGGTGCACCCTCCAGGCTTGTCCACTCCGGCTGATCCACCAACTCCGAGCGAGGGTGGGCACCCGCCAGCACGTGATATTTGAGGATGCGTGCCAACTGGGGTGGGTTGTCCACCAGGGTTTGCACTGTGCCTGGTGGAAGGGCGGCGAAGGCCTCATCCACTGGCGCAAACACGGTGAAGGGCCCAGAACTTTCCAGAGCAGAGGTGAGGCCAGCCACCTCGACGGCTGTGAGCAGGGTGGAAAAACAGCCGGCCGCTTTGGCCGTTTCAATGATGTTGGCCATCAGCGGTAGTCCTGGGATTGAATGGCTCCGAGCCGGGCTTCTGGCCGGAGAAAGCGATCCATCTGGCCCTCGAAGAAGCGCCGATTCGCCAGGAGGTGCTCAGGATCGGGATCATCCAGCGGGTAGAGGAGGGCACAGCGCAGGGCCTGGATCACCGCTGAGGTGACGTTGTACATGGAGCGCTGGAACGTGATACCCAGCTGGATCAGCTGGTCTTGCTCGCCCCGGCGGTGCTGCTTGTACATCTCCTCGAGATAGGGCGGGAGGAAGTGGAGCATGTCCTGCATCAGCAGGGTTGGAGGGATTCCGGCCGAGCCCACGGGATACACATCGGCGTAGAGGATGCCGTAGTGGAAATCGGCCTGATCAGCTGGCACCTGGTTGGCCTGGGCGTTGTAGCTCTTGGTGCCCCGGAAGGGTGCTGTGCGATAGAACACTGCCTCCACATAGGGCAGGGCCGCCTCATACAGCCAGGTGAAGCCCTCGGATTTGGGGATAACCTCAATGCACTCATCACCCACGTAAACGTGGTGGTAAATCGGGCGGCCTGCCACCGCGAAGATGCCATTCACCAGGAAATCCATGGCATCAGGCACGCCCTTAAAGCCCCCTTCGTCGTAGATGTCGCTCATCTCAAAGAAAACCGGGGCCATCACTTCCCAGAAAAGCCCGAGGTTGGCGTAGTAGCTCATCTGCTTCACCTGTTCCATGAACATCTCAGGGAACAGGGCATACAGCCCGAGCATGGCGGGGTTGCCGCGGAAATAGGCCTTGATGGCCCGATCCGCATTCGCCCGATAGGCCTCGGTCTCGAGATAGTCGTAAAAACGTCCGCCCATGCCCTGGTGCCAGAGCATGGCCTGCATGCAGGCTTCGGCAAATTCCATATTGATACGATCGTGCCAGAGGTGATGCAACACCTTGGGCATGTTTCTGGTTTCCCCCTTGGCCATGAATTCCAACAGCTCGGGGTGGGCCTTCTCCCCCCCACGCCAGATGCGCAACCGGGATTGATCACCGGCGTAAGAGTTGGGGCGATCGAGATACTCCTGGCTCGGGAAATACTTAAAGGCCGGCAACGGATTGAGAAACACCTTCTCGGCGATGTAAAGCAGATCGCGCCAGTAGAAATCCATCGGCACGGCATAGGCCTTGTAGATGCCGATGATCTGCTGGAGATTCTCCGGGGTGTCGGGCAGCATGGATCCGCCGGCTTCGAGCCGATGGATCACTTCGGCCCAGGGGTGCTGGGAAGGGGGAATGAGGGGCGCCTGGCGGACATCCTCCACCGTGGCTGTAGGGGGGGTCATGAGGGCAACAGCTGAGGAGCGGAGGCAATGGCCGCGGTCTGGAGGGTCGACGAGGCCATCTGGGTGGGGAAGGAGGAGGACCGCAGGGCCAGGGAGGCCGTGGCGTTTTCACTCCAACCGGTGATCGCCTGCGGCCAGATCCCGCAGAGCACGATCAGCAGGGTGAGCACGAGAGCCGGAGCCCGCTCCGGCCAGCGGGTGGACGACCAGTTGGCCTTGGCGTTATCGAGGCGGCCGAAGCCCACCCGATTGAAGAGCCGGATGGCATAGACGGCCGTGAAGCCCGAGGCGATCAGGCAGATCAGGGTGGCCCTCGGGAAGGCCACCCAGCTGCCCTCAAACACGATCAACTCTGCCGGGAAGCCCACAAGCCCAGGAATGCCGGCGGCGGCCATCAGGGCCAGCAGCAGCATGCCCATGGTGAAGGGCAGTCCACGCAAGGGGTTGAGCAAACCGGAGAGTTCGGGGATGGAGCTGGTGCCGGTCTTGCGCTCGATCAGCCCGACGCAAGCAAAGAGCAGGGCGACGATCATCCCGTGGGCCAGGATCTGGGCCACGGCCCCCTGCAGGCTCAAGGGGGTGGCGGCCGCGACCGCCAGGACAAGCAAACCCATGTGCCCCAGAGAGCTGTAGGCCATCAGCCGACGGATATCGGTCTGGGCAATGGCGTTGAGAGCTCCGTAGACGGCGCTAACGGCTCCGGCGGCCGCGATCCAGGGAGACCAGGCGGCCCAGATGTCAGGCAGGAACCCCACCCCGAAGCGAAGGAGCCCATAGGCCCCAAGCTTGGACACCGCACCGCCGAGCAGCATGACCGCGGGGATGGGAGCCTGGGCATAGGTGAAGGGCTGCCAACCATGGAGCGGAACGACGGGCAACTTCAGCCCAAAGCCCAAGAGCAGCAGGGCGAGGATCCAGGCCTGGGCTGAGGGGGTGAGGGTGGCGTGGGCCAGATCCTCAAAGGCGAAGCTCACCCCGTTGGCATTGAACCAACCCAGGGCCAGCACACCGGCCAACAGGCTCAACCCGGACACGGATCCATAGACCAGATAGCGGATCGCTGCGCCGGCCCTGCGGGGACCGCCCCAGATAGCCACCAGCAGGGTGGCTGGAATCAGTACCACTTCAAAGGCCAGCACGAAGAGGAGGGCATTGCGGGCGAGAAACGCTCCCACCACACCCACGTTCGTGGCCAGAAGCAGGGAATAAAACAGACGCGGCCTGGATTGGTCCTCCGGTGCCGAGAGGATGGCCAGCGTGCTCAGCAGGGACGTGAGCACCACCAATGGCAGGGACAGCCCATCCAGCCCCAGATCCAGGGCGAGTTTGAGCTTGGGCAGCCAGGCCAGATGGAGATCGGCGGGAGGCAGGCGCCAGCAGGCCAAGGCCCCAACCAGCTGGGCTCCGCAAGCCAGGGCAGCCAAGCTGCGAAGCCGTACGGAGTTGTCTCCCGAGAGCACCGGGAGGATCAACGTGGCGGCAATGGGGAGCGCCAACAGCAGCAGCAAGATGGAAGAAGGCATCAGCGGAGCGGGCGGAGGAGCTCGGTAGACGCGGGATTAGCAAACAACCAGGCGGCCATCAGCAGAATCCCAAGCAGCAGGGTGAGGGCGTAGGCCTGGGACCTGCCGGACGTGGTGAGGCTGAGCCGCCTGGCGCCTTGGAGCGCCACCTCACCCGTGGTGCCAGTGAAACCATCGACGATCTGATGATCCGACCAGGCACTGAGCTTGGCCAGGGCCACCACCAGTCCGACGATGGTGCGGTGGTAAAAGCGCTCGGTCTGCATATCGTGCGCCAGCCAGTCCTGGAGGCCACCCAGGGTGGAGGGCAGGTGGGCCAGGGGATGGGGCCGCAGGTAGAACAGGGCCGAGAGGCCTCCCCCCACAACGGTGCTGGCGATCAGGGGCCAGGCCATCGGGCCCCAACCCGCGAGAGGGGTAAGGGGGTAGACCCCATTGCGCACAAGGAGCTGGGGAAGGTGAAGCACCATCCCCATCAGAACCAGCGTGGGCAGCACCAGCAACCAAAGGGCTTCCGGCGAGCGGGTGGTGAAAGGGGTGGGTTGCCCACCCCAGATCAGGCCGAACACCCGAATCAATCCAGCGCTGACAAGGGCGTTGGTGATCAGCACAATGCCCCCAAGGAGCACGGGGTGGGTGCTGCCGGAGGCCACAGCCAGAAGTTCTCGTAGGGCAGCAAATCCAGCAAATGGCGGAAGGGCTATCAGTCCGGCGGCCCCGGTCAGGAAAGCCACCCCCATCAGGGGGCGCTTCTTCCAGAGCCCTCCCAGCTGGGTCATGTCCTGGGTGACATTGGTGAACACGATGGCTCCAACGGCCATGAGCATGAGGGCCATTGGCAGGGGGTAAACGAGCATCAGATGGTCGGCCACGTTGATGCCTCCCAGGCCCACGGCCATGAAGAGCAAACCCATCCAGCTGGTGACCAGAAAGGAAAGGGCGCGCTTCACATCAATCTGGGCCAGGGCGATGAGGGAACCCACCAGGGCACTGGTGCCCCCCACCACCACCAGCACGGTCTGGACGAGTGGGCTCAGGGAGATCAGGGGCTCCAGCCGGAGCAACACCCAGATCCCCCCCACAACGACCACAGAATTTCGCAGCACGGTGGAGGGCAGGGGGCTCTCCATGGCCTCATCAAGCCAGAGGTGGAGTGGAATCTGGGCGCATTTGCCCATCGGGCCGGCGATCAGGGCCAACAGGATCAGGGTGAGGCTCGGAGTGAGGGGGATGTGATTGTTGGCCATGTCGGCTGCCCACCCCTGAAGGCGGTGGAAATTCCAGGTGCCCGTGATGGGGAGGAGGGCAATCACGCCGGCGAGAAGGATGAGGTCGCCGATCCTCTTGGTGAGGAAGGCGTCGCGGGCGCCCTTCACCACCAGGGGCTGGTTGTACCAAGTGCCCACGATCAGATAGGTGCCCAGGGTGAGGAGCTCCAGGATCACGTAGCTGAAGAACAGCGAATCCGTGAGCACCAAGGCACAGAGCCCCGCTTCAAAGAAGCTGAGGGAGCCAAAAAACCGCGGCCAGCCCCAGTCCATCTCCAGGTAGGCGATGGAATAGATCTGCACGAGCACATGCAATCCCGTGATCACCGTCATGGCGATCAGGGCTGGCTCGGTGATGAGCCCGTCGAAGCCGATGCGCAGGCCGGCGGTGTCCAGCCAAGTCCAACCGAAGGTGAGAGGTCGGTAGATGGCGGAGGAGCCGGCGTTGGAGTTGGAGTGAAGCGCCACCATGGCCACGGCGCTGTGAACGAAGGCCAGGGTTCCCATCAAAAGATTGATGTAGCCACAGGGGCGAGGCCCCGTGCGGGAGATCAATCCAGGAGACCAGAGCAGGGACAGCAGGGAGGCCACCAAGGGATAGAGCGGCACCAACCAGGCGGTCTGGGCAAAGAGCAGGGTCATGGCGACGAGGGAGACCGGCCGCGAGGCACTGTTGGCGCGCAAGGCTAGGGGTGATTCTCCAGGGCTGGGTCAATCCTTTACAAGGAACTGCCTATGGCATCGAAAAGGTGCGTTTATGGCTCGCCATGAGCAATGGGGTTGTTTCGCCGGTGCCAGAATTCTTTTTTGGCGTTCTGGCCATGGCCTGTCGTCGCTGCGGCTGCCGGATGCTCACCAAGGTGGGGCGTACTGCACCCATGCTCATCTGCACCGACTGCGGCCTGCCGTTGGACAAGCGAGAGTCTGCCGACCTCAAAAGGAAGCGCCTCTGGGGAGCTCTCACCCTGATGACCATGGCGAGCATGAGCGGCGTTCTGCTCCTGATGGTGTCCATGAATGAGATGCGCACCGCCGGCCGACTCCAAATCACCTCTGAGGGAGAACGGGCCAAGGCAGGGAGATCAACTCAGGGTGGGGCCTATTTCCACCCCGGCGGAGTGATGAGATTCCGCTGATGTGCCACAGCGGGCCGTGGGAGGCTCAACGGGATCGGGAACGGCGGCGGCGCAGCAGCAACAGAAGCCCCAATGCAAGGGCGGTTACCAGAACCACCCTCAGCAAGACTCCACTGATCGGCTCCACCCAGCGCAACACGGATCCATAGTTTTCACCTAGGGCCTGGCCTGCCAGAGCCAGGATCACCACCAGAATGCTGCTTCCAGCCGTGGTCCAGGCCAAAAAGGGAGGCTGGGGCATGAGTTCAATCCCCGCAGGCACGGAAATGAAGGTGCGCACCCCAGGCACCAGCCTTCCCCAGAACACCACCGCAGCGCCATGGCGGTTGAACCAGCGTCGGCTCTGGCGAAGGCTTTCCGGCGTGACCCCAAGCCAGCGTCCATGGCGGCCGATCAGGTGTTCCAGCCGCTCCTCATTGATCCAGCGGCCAATCCCATACCAGAACCAGGCCCCCAGCACCGTGCCCAGCAGGCCCGAGAAGATGACGGGCCCCATCTGCAGCTGGCCCTTGTGGGCCAGGAAGCCGCCCAGGGGCATGATGAGTTCGGCAGGAATCGGCGGAAAGAGGTTCTCAAGAAACATGCAAACGGTGATCAACCCATAACCCAGGAGGGGATGGCGATCCGCCCCCTCCTGAATCAGCCGAGGCAGGGCCTCCACCAGGGTTTTGAGAACACTCAGCCCATCAGGCATCGGCCCGGGCACGGCGACGCCAGAGGCGCCATACCTTCTCCAGCTCCAGATAGAAGAAGAGCAACAGGCTGAAGCCGATGCAGATTCCTAGATCGCGGGCGGAAAGGGGAACGGTGCCAAAGAATTTGGCCAGGGCAGGCACGTAGAGCAGAGCCAGCTGGAGGGCTGTAGTAAGAACCACGGCCCAGATCAACCAGGGGTTGGAGAAGGGCGCAACCTGGATCAGAGGCCGATCGCTGCGGGCAGCCAGGGCATGGCCCATCTGGGACAGACAGAGGGTGGTGAACACCATGGTGCGCCATGGGCCGTTGGGGCCGTAGGTGCGATAGGCCCACACCATCAGGGCAATGGTGATGACGGCGAACACCACACCAACCCGGAGGATATAGCTGCCGATACCCCGGGCAAAGATCGATTCGCCAGGCTCGGCAGGAGGACGTTGCATGATGTCCCTCTCCCCGGGTTCGAGGGCCAGGGCCAGGGCCGGCACCCCATCGGTGACCAGGTTCATCCACAGAATCTGGAGGGGGGTCATGGGCACTCCGAACAGGCCTACAAGGGGGGCGGCGGCAATGGTGAGGAGTTCGCCCACATTGCTGCCCAGGATGTATTTGACGAAGCGGCGGATGTTCGCGTAAACCAATCGCCCTTCTTCGACCGCATTGACGATGGTGGCGAAGTTGTCGTCCAGGAGCACCATGTCGGCGGCTTCCTTGCTCACCTCCGTGCCGGTGATGCCCATGGCCACACCGATGTGGGCTTGCTTGAGGGCGGGGGCGTCATTCACCCCATCGCCTGTCATGGCCACCACCTGGCCGTTGGATTGCAGGGCCTTGACGATGCGGAGCTTCTGCTCCGGGGCCACCCTTGCATAGACATTGCACTGGGCGACTACGTCCTTGAGGCGGGCCTCATCAAAGCTTTCCAGTTCCCTCCCCAGCACCACCTCGCTGTCGGGGGTGGCCAGGCCGATGCCCGTGCCGATGGCCTTGGCGGTGAGGGGATGATCGCCAGTGATCATGACCGGACGGATGCCGGCGTCACGGCACCGGCTCACGGCCAGGGCCACCTCGGGCCGGGCGGGATCCAACTGGGCCATGAGCCCGATGAGCACCTGGTCCTGGAGCTCCAGTTCGGGGCTGGGGTGGTGGGGGGCGCAGGCGAACGCCAGCACGCGCAGGCCTTTGGAGGCGAGGTCTTTGGCCTGGTCCAACCACCAGCGCCGTTCATTGGCCTCCATGGGCACCACCCCGGAGCCATCGATCCAGCGGTTACAAGTGGAGATGATCACCTCCGGAGCCCCCTTACTGATCATCAGGGTGCGAGAGCCATCAGCGACCGTTCCAAGGGGGGCCTGAAGCTGGCCATCCTTGTCGTGCACCCAGACCGCCATGAGCTGGCGCTCGGAGCTAAAGGGAATCTCCGCCTCCCTGGGGTAATGGCTGCGCAGGGCGAAGCCGTCAATGCCAGCCTTAGCGGCCACCACCAGGAGAGCGCCTTCGGTGGGATCGCCCAGGATCTCGAAACGACCGTCTTCCTCCTTGTTGAGTTCAGCATCGCTGCAGAGCACCCCCGCGTTCAGCAGAAGATCGCGAGATCCCTCACGCATGCCGGCGTGGCTGCCAGCCGGTGGGGTGATGGGATGGGCCGTGAAGATGCCGGTGGGCTCGTAACCCTGGCCAGAAACGGTCACCGCTTCCGAGCCCACCCTCAGCTCCTGCACCACCTGGCGGTTCTGGGTGAGGGTGCCGGTTTTGTCGGAGCAGATCACGGTCACCGAGCCCAGGGCTTCCACCGCCGGCAGGCGGCGAATCAGGGCGGCGCGCTTCACCATGCGTTGGGTGCCGATCGCCAGGGTGACGGTGATCACGGCGGGCAGCCCCTCCGGCACGATGGCAACAGCCATGGAAAGGGCCACTTCGAGCAGGTTGAGCAGGGGCTGGCCAAGAAGCCAGCCGCCTAGCACCACGAGGGCTACCAGGGCCAAGGCGGAGACCACCAGCACGTTGGCCAGGCCATCGAGCCGCTCCTGCAGGGGGGTGGTCTCGCCGCCGGCGGTATTGATCAGTTCGGCGATCTGGCCCAGCTCCGTGCCCATGCCAGTGGAGGTGACCACGGCGGTACCCCGGCCCCGGGCCACTTCCGTGCCTTGAAAGAGGCAGTTCAGGCGCTCCAGCACGGGGGTGGAGGTCTCTAAGAGGAGGGATGCCTTCTTGTTCACCACCTCGGCTTCCCCCGTGAGGGCGGCTTCCCGCAATCCCAGCTCCACACTCTCCAGGAGGCGGGCATCGGCGGGGACCCGATCCCCGGCCTCCACCCGGATGAGATCGCCGGGCACGAGCTGTTCGCTGGGCAGGCGCTGCCACTCCTCGTCGCGGCGCACCATCACCAGGGGTTGGGCCATCTCCCGCAGGGCCAAGAGGGCTTTCTGGGCGCGGGATTCCTGCAGATAACCCAGGAGGGCGTTGAGCCCCACGATCAACACGATGGCGATCGCATCTTTGGGGAATTTCTGTTCGACATAGGCCACCCCCGCTGACACGGCCGCCACGGCCAGCAGCATGATCAGCATCACATTGCTGAGCTGATCCCAGAGGATGCGGAGGTTGCTGCGTCCAGCAGCGAGTTCCAGCCGGTTAAGGCCCCCATCGGCGAGGCGCTTGGCACTTTGGGCCGTGCTCAAACCCTGATCCGTTGCCTCGAGCTGTTTCAGGCAGTCCTGGGGAGAGAGGGAATGCCAGGACGGCCGGACGGGAGAGACGGACAAGGCTTCCAAGCCAATTGGGCAGGAACTTAACGCCCTTTGCTCCCATTCGTCGGCTCAGCAGGGCTGAGGGCAGGCAGATCCTAGGTTTTGGAACTAGGTGGCTGGTTGATGGCGCGCACGATCCTGCTGCGCACAGCGCTGGGAGCCCAGGGAACCCGGGTGGCGACGACGCTGGGCTTCTACCTGTGAGCCCCAGAACAAGAGGCACAAGCCTATTTCCCCATGGGCAAACCGTTCTTTAGGATGGCGGCCTGCTCCCCGCTCCCATGAGCAACTTCCTCTCGGTGGCCGGCACCATGCCTGGCCTGATCACGCTGGCGGTGTTTGCGGGGTCGATCCTGCTGTTCGTCACCGGCTGGCTGGCACCCGAAGTGGTGGGCCTCCTGGCGGCGGCCCTTCTGGTCACCTTCAGGGTTCTCAAGCCCGATGAAGCCGTCCAGGGCTTCGGTAGCCCAGCCCTGATCACCCTGATGGGCCTCTTTGCCGTATCGGCGGGCCTCTTTCGCAGCGGCGGGCTGGACCGGTTGCGGGCCCTGATTGGATCCGATGCGGTGCGCAGCCCCCAACGGATGATTGCGCTCCTGGTGGGTGTGGTGGCTCCGGTGTCGGGATTCATCCCCAACACCCCGATCGTGGCCACCCTGCTGCCCGTGATCGAGGGGTGGTGCCATCGCCGGAGCATCGCCCCCTCCAAGGTGCTGCTGCCCCTCTCTTTCGCCACCGTGCTTGGCGGCACCATTTCCCTGCTCGGCACCTCCACCAACCTGCTGGCCAGCGATGTGAGCCGCCAACTGGGCTATGGCTCCCTCGACCTGTTCAGCTTCACCGCCATTGGTATCCCGGTGTGGCTGCTGGGAAGCCTTTACATGTTGTGGGCCAGCGATCGCCTGCTGCCGGATCGGGGCCTGGAGGGGGATGACCTGCTGGGGGGGCTGGCACGGGAGGGATATCTCACGGAGGTGCTGATCCCGAAGGGCTCCGAGCTCATCGGCCAGACCCTGCATGCCAGCCGGCTGCAGCGCCGCTTCGATGTGGACGTGCTGGAGCTGCAACGGGGCAATGAGATCTTCGGCTCCCCCCTGGCGGAGCGGGTGCTGCAGGGGGGAGATCGGCTGGTGCTCCGATGCAACCGGGAAACCCTGCTGCGCCTCCAGCAGGAGCACACCGTGGTGCTCTCTCCTGCGGAGGAGCAGGAGGAGGCCATCCAGGAACTCTCCCGCCCGGAGATCACTACCCAGCGCATCGTGGAGGTATTGCTGCCCAATGGCTCCACCCTGGCGGGGGCCACCCCCCGCGACCTGCGCTTCCGCCAGCGCTACAACGCCACCCTGATGGCCGTGCGGCGGGGCAACCAGGTGTTGCGGGAGCGCCTGGGCAAGGTGGTGCTTCAGGCCGGTGATGTGCTGTTGCTGCAGGCGCCGGTGGATGCGATCCGGGGCATGCAGGCCAACAACGACCTGGTGTTGCTGGATGAACTGGAAAAGGATCTACCGACCACCAACCGCAAAGGGTTGGCGCTGCTCATCGGCGCCCTGGTGATCCTGCTACCCCTGTTCAAGCTTCTGCCCCTGATGGCGGCGGTGCTGCTGGCGGTGGTGACCATGGTGGCCACCGGCTGCCTGCGGGCCGGGGAGCTGCAGCGCTCCATCCGCTGGGATGTGATCCTGCTGCTGGGGTCGCTCTCCTGTTTTTCCGTGGCGATGCAGAAAACGGGGCTGGCCGAAGCCCTGGCGAAGGATCTCCTGCAGTCGCTCCAGGGCTGGTCTGCCTATGGAGTGTTGCTGGTGGTGTTCGTGCTGGCTCAGCTCTTCACTGAAGCCCTCAGCAATGGCACCACCGTGGTGCTGCTCATGCCCATTGCCACCGAATTGGCCAAGGGCCTGAACCTGCCGCCCATGGCCTTCATCTTTGCCATCCTCTTCGCGGCCAGCCAGAGCTTCCTCACCCCGATCGGCTATCAGACCAACCTGATGGTGTTTGGCCCAGGCCGCTATCGCTTTCTTGACATGACCCGCTATGGGGCACCTCTGACCTTGATGCTGGCCGTCACGGTGCCCTGGCTGATCTGCCGCCACTTCGGGCTCTGACGGCGACGGCGTTGGGGAGGCGGAGACGGAAACGGCGAACTGCCTAGGTTCCGGGGGGCGCGCCCTCGAATCGCTGGCGGTGCCGAAGGGAATCGATCAGAGAAAGGGCCAGAAACACCAAGCCGATCAACCCGGTAACCCATTCCGGCAGGTGAAGGTGGTGTTCCTTCAGCCAGATCCCCGCCAGCATGAGGGCCCCGAGGGCGCCGATGGCGTAGTGAGCCCCGTGCTCGAGAAAGATGAGCTGGTCGAGGGCTTTTTCACGGGTGATCAGCAGGGTGAGGGAGCGGATGAAGAGGGCTCCCAGGCCCAGACCGGTCATGATCAGAGCCAGATTGGATGTAATGGCAAAAGCGCCGATGGTGCCATCCAGGCTGAAGGAGGCATCCAGCAATTCCAGGTAGAGAAGGCTGGCCAACCCCCCCCCCGCGGCAAGCCTGGCACCAGCCTGCTCCTCATCGCCGAAGGCGTCCGCCAGGGAGGTGCTCAGCAGCTGCAGCACCAGACCCAGCACCCCGGCCACCATGACCTCACCCCGCCGCTCCCCGGGCAGGAAGGCCACCAGGCCCAGCAAGAGGATCAGGGCCAGGGCAATCTCCAAGGCTTCCACCTTGCCCGCATCACTCAGGCGCCGTTCCAGGGGGCGGAACCAGTGGAGGGTTTTGGCCTCATCGAAAAAGTAGCGCAGAAACACCATCAGCAGAAACATGCCCCCAAAGGCCAGGATGCGGGGTTCGGCCAGCTCCAGCAGGTGCCTATATTCCTGAGGATTGTGCAGGGCCGCATCCAGGGCCTGCTTCACGCTGACCCCGCCGGCCAGGGCCACCATCAGCAGGGGGCCGGCGAAGCGCACGCCGAACACCGGAATCACGAGCCCCCAGGTGAGAAAGAAGCGTTGCTGGCCGGGGGTGAGTGTTTCGAGCACCCGGGCATTCACCACGGCGTTGTCGAAGGAGAGCGACACCTCCAGCACCAGCAGCACCAGGGTGATCCAGGCGGCGCTCATCCCCTGCCACCCCAGCACGATCGCCAGCCCCGCGGCGCAGCAGCCCAGGGGGGCGAGCAGATAGCGGAGATACCGCATCGGCAAGGAGGGCAGCATCAAGGCCCGGGCGGGGGAATCAACCCTCGATCATCCCAGGCCTTGAGGCTTAAAGAGCCGCGAGATCAAAGCCATAGGCGGAGGCCAGATATTCCCGGTATTGGATCTTCTGGAGCATCGCCGCCACAAGGGCATCCAGGTCGCGGATGGGGGTGAGCGTCGCCTTCCATGCAGCCGAAACAGGCTCCTCCCGGTCTTGCTCTTGCGGGATCGCCACAAGCGTGGCTTCCCCGCAGGGGCCAAAGATATTGTGCTGTTCACCGCGGAAATTCGCGGGGCGGAAGGACGGTGCGTAGTGCAGATAAACGACGTAATCGTGGGATTGAAGAGATTGAATCACGGGCCAGGAATAGGCTGTTGTGTTGGATTCAGCCATCACAATGGGCCTGTGGATCGAGAGCAACTGGGACGCACCCTGCAGAACGTGAATCTCACTTCCTTCCACATCAATCTTGAGCAATCGGACAGGGCCTTGGTAGAGATTGTCCAGGCAATCGCGGGCCACCGGAATTCGCGCCTCCTGGGGCCGCTCCTGCTGTGGCTGAGGGCCGGGGAACGGCTCACTGGCTTTGAGGCTCCCGAAGTTCAGTGTGGCTTCCTGGGCCGGCAAATCCATCCACAAGGTTCCAGACGACGCCCCAACAGCCGTATTCAATAGTTTGACCTGACTGGGGCTGTTCTCTCGTGTGTTGCGCGAGAGAAGTTCGAACATATAGGGATGGGGCTCACAACTGATCACCTCCCCATACTCACCCACCAAAAGGCCATAAGCGATGGAATGGGTGCCGATATTGGCCCCCACATCCAGAACCTTATCTCCAGGCCGGAGAAACACTTTCGCCAGCTCAATTTCTGCTTCTGCCCACTCCCCATACAAGCGTAATGAACGCCCAATGATGTTGTCATTTCGGAGAAAGGCCATCCGACCATGACGACAGTTGGCGATCTCGACGATGTCCTCCGATAGAAGATTCACGGGCCATGCCTCCTGAACATTTCTTAGCCGATATTGCCCGGTGGCGTTGCTCCAGAGCGGCGCTGCTCCAGGCGGGAGAAGAGCTTCGGCACCAAAACCACCAAGCCCAGCAACACCAAAGCACCCAGACCGAAATCGAGCACACCACCCACCATCTGGGAAAAGGGAATCCAGCGCCCGCCAAGCCAGGCCAGGCTCACCATCAAGCCCGCCCAGAGCAAGGCCCCAGCGGTGTTGCAGAGCAGAAAGCGGGGGTAGGGCATGCCTACGGCACCGGCCATGGGCCCCGCCACCACCCTCAGCACCGCCACGAAGCGCCCCAGCAACACAGAGGCGTTGGCATGGCGTAGAAATTGATCGCGCATGGCCTCCAGTTGCTCAGGCGACTGGCGCAGAAACCGCCCCACCCGCAGGATCAGCCCCCATCCGGCCCGTCTCCCCACCCAGTAGCCCAGGTTGTCGCCCAAGATGGCGCCCCCCGCAGCGGCGGCCATCACACCCAGCACACTCAGCTGGCCACTACCCGCGGCGTAGCCCCCCAGCAGGGTGACCGTTTCCCCAGGCAGGGGCAACCCGGCATTTTCCAGCAGCATGGCCCCAAAGATCGCGCCATACCCCCACTGCTGGAGCAGGTTCTGCACCAGGGTTGGATCCAAACCATGCTCCAGGCTTACCAAACCATGCCCCAGGCTGATCAGAGCCAGGCTATCGGGGAGCATCGGCAGGATGAGAAGCCATCAAAACTTACTGCCTGCCCGACGGGGCCGTAGGCGGGAAACCTCCCTCCCAGGGGCAGCCGGTGTTCAGCCGGCCCCCTCCCGCATCCGCGCCACGAAGGCCTCCTCCTGTTCTCTGGTCGCTAGAGCCCCCTCATCGACGATGATGATCCGATCGGCGACATCCAGGATCTTGTTGTCGTGGGTCACCATGATGATCGTGGTTTGCTGCTCCTTCGCCAGCTGGCGCATCAGCTCCACCACGGTGCGGCCCGATTCCTTATCGAGAGCGGCGGTGGGCTCATCCCCCAGCACGATGCGCGGTTTGCTCACCAGCGCCCGGGCAATCGCCACCCGCTGGCGCTGGCCCCCCGAGAGATTGGCGGGGTAGTAATCAAGGCGATCGCCCATCCCCAGTTTCTCCAGCATCTCGGCGGCGAGCTGGTCGAGATCCTGCTCCAGGTAAGTGTCGTGCAGCTCCAGGGAAAGGCGCACATTGCGGCGGGCCGTGAGAAACATCATCAGGTTGTGGGCCTGGAAGATGAAGCCCACATTCAGCCGCAGCTCGGCCAGTTGCTCCTTGCTCGCCCCATGGAGCTCCTGCCCCAGGATCCGCAGGCTTCCATCCATGCAGGAGCGCAGCCCCCCCAGCATGGTGAGCAACGTCGTTTTGCCAGAGCCGGAGGGCCCCGTGCAGATCACGATCTCTCCGGGATAGATATCGAGGCTGATGTCCTTGAGCGCATGCTTGCGGCTGTCGCCACTGCCAAACCAATGGTTCACGTGCTTGAGGGAGATCACCGGCTCCCGGCCGACGCCGCCAGACTCGGGAGAGGTGGACATCTCAGAAGACATCCGCCGGATCCAGCTGCACCAGCTTGCGGGTGGCCAATGCGCCCGAGCCCACACACATCACAAAGGTGAGCAGGAGCACCTGCAGCGCCCGGGTGGCGGTCATGAACACAGAGAGCTTGGTGACCGTGGCCAGCAGCCAGTAGAGCCCCATGGAGGAGAGCACGCCGGGGATGAAGCCCACGAAGGCCAGGATCGCGCTCTGCTGGATCACCACGGAGATCACGTAGCGATCTGTGTAACCCATCGCCTTGAGGGTGGCGTATTGAGGCAGGGAGTTCATCACGTCGCCGAAGAGAATCTGGTAGACGATGATGCTGCCCACCACGAAGCCAACGAGCACACCCAGAGAGAAGATGAAGCCAACCGAGGAGTTGCGCTTCCAGTAGTTGAGCTCAAGATTCGAGAGCTCAGCCCGGGTGAGCACCTTCACATCCTTGCTCATCAGGGGTTGCAGAGCCCGTTGCACCTCCAGCGGATCACTGCGCGGCTTGAGCTGGATCAGGCCCATCTCGATCTTATTGGGATTTTTCTCCGGGAAGAGAAAATAAAAGGTGTTTTCGCCCACGATCAAGTTGGCATCGGCGGCGAAGGTAGAGCCAAGGGAGAAAGTGTCGATGATGCGGAGCTGTTTCTGATTCACCTCCACGTTCACGAGTCCCTTGCTTTTCAGTTCCTTGGCAATGGCGCCATATTGTTTCTTGGAGTTGCGATCAAACAGGGCATTGCGCAGGGGCTGGAGCCGGGAGAGCTGCCCCTCCAGTTCGGGGAAAGCGAGGGACGGTCGGCTGAGATTCACCCCATACACGTAGACATCAAACGACTTGCGCGTTTCCGGGGTAATCCAGGTTGCCCGGGAGATGTGCAGGGGTGATACCCCTTCCACCCCCTCCACCCCCAGGGCCTGATACAGCCGGCTGCGATCAAACACCTGCAGGGAGCCCATGTTGCTGTAGCCGGCACTCACCAGGACCAGATCGGCCCGCAGGCGATCGATGGGTTTGCGCTGGCTGTTGTAGATGCTGTCGAGGAGGCCGAGCTGGAAAAACATCAGCAGGTTGGAGAAGCTCACCCCTGCCAGGCCGATGGCCAGCTTCACAGGGTTGTGGCTCACCTGAAGCCAGGCCAGGGGGGTGCGCTTGAACGCCTTGCGCAGGGCGGAGTTCATGGTTTGGCTGCGGGAGGTGGCGCCGCATCGAACACCACATTCACCTGCAGGTTGGAGGCATAGCCCAGGCGTTTTTGTTGTTCGGGACCGGGTTGGAGCCGAAGCTTCACCTCATAGATGCGTTGGTCCATGTTTTCCCCGGGGGTGCCAGCAAAAGTGCTTTGCTTTTGCACCTGGGGCAGCACCTTATAGAGGGTGGCACGGAGGCTTCCCTGGAAACCGTCGGCGGTGATGGTTGCACCCTGGCCAATCTCTAGCTTGCCCATGTCGGATTGATACACCTCCGCGGTGACGACCATGGTGCTGGTATCGGCCATTTCCAGCAGGCCGTCATCCCCCACCTTGCTGCCGGGCCAGGCAAAAATCTTGAGGATGCGGCCGTCCTGGGGGGCGCGCACCGTGGCGAAGTCGAACTCCTGCTTGGCCCGCTCCCGAGCCGCTTCCGACTGGCGCAGTTCGTTGCGGGCGGTCACCACGTCTTCCGGGCGCACCTCCTTGATTTTCTCCAGGGTCTGCTTGGCGCCTTCGATGTCGGCCCTCAGGCGGGCTTCTTCGCCGGCCCGATCTTCGATGGCCTTGGCCAGTTCTGCCTGGGTGGTACCGGCCCGAGTGCGGTAGCGGTCGCGCTCGAGCTCGGAGACTCCCCCGGCTGCAAAAAGCTTGTCGAAGCGCTGACTTTCGAGATTGGCCTCCTGGGCTTTGGCTTTGGCGGAGGCCACGGACTGATCCCCTGTGAGCTTGGCGGAGGCCAGTTGGCGCTCCAGGCTCTCAACCTGGTATTGCTGTGCGCGGATTTCCCCCTGTTTGGCACCGGCCTGCACCTGGGCCAGTTTGGCCCGGTTCACGGCCACCACTTCGGTGGCCTCATCCAAGGAGGCCTTGAGGGAGCCGTAGCTGTTGAGAATCGCCAGGGGTTGGCCCTGCTTCACCTCAACGTTCTCCTGCACCAGCAGTTTCTCGATCCGATCGCCGCTCACGGAGCCGGACACGGAGACGCGGCGGATCTTGGTTTCCGGCTCGATGCGCCCCAGGGCGGACACCTGGCGTGGGGCCACCACGGCTGTGGATTCGGCGGGTTTGCGGGTGCAGGCTCCCAGGGCCGGCACCAAGAGGGCCACAGCAAGGGAAGCGGCCAGGGGCTGGAGGACCCGCCTGCTCAGGTTCAGAACCCGTGATCGGCGCCCTTCCACATTCTCCGGACGTGCTGACCCGATGATTCTGCCCCATCCGGCAAGGACAAGCACCCTCGCTCGACTCACCGGCCAGTCCCGGCTGGGGGGAGGCCCGTCTCCTGCACCAACACGGCGCGGGCGATGGCCTGCTCGGTCTGGGCGGTGAGCAGGGCGGCCTGGCTGGCCTGCAGGTCCCGTTGCACCAGCAGCACTTCCGTGAGGGGCTCCACCTGGGCGCGGTAGCGCAGCTGGGCATCGGCAAGGGCCCGCTGGCCCGCCATCACAGCCTCCCGGGCCGCTGCGATCCGAGCAGGGGAAGACTGCAATTGTTCCCACGCCTCCTGCACGGTGGTGCGGATGCGACGCCGGGCGAGGTCGACGTCAGCGGCAAGCACGGCAGCTTCGCGCTCGGCCAGGGCTGCACCGTCGCGGGCCCGGCCACCATCAAAGAGCGGTTGGCGAAGCTGCAGAAGCCCCCCCAGTCGTAGAAGCTGCCCTTGCCTGCACCTGGCCAGTGAACTGAAGCCCAACCCAACAATTTGCACAATTCAAAGTTCTGCACTGGGTTGAGTTCGCATTTCCCAGATGTCTTTGGGCAAAATCCACCCCAGGGCGCAAAGGCAAAAGTTGGGCGTGGTCAAAGTCAGTAATCTCTGCGAGTATCTCAACTGATCTCATAATTAATACCAGAATTAATGGCAGCAAAGGGAATCACGACCCTGCCACCATCCAGTGGGGACAGGGGCGCTGCGCCTCCAGCCGCCACCTTGGCCCATCCCCTGGGAAACCGCCTACAGCCCAGCGCCTCCCCTGAGCAGAGCGCCCAGATCCTCCGGAACGTGCTACCTCTTCGTTATCTAGAAGCCCTGACGGAGCCAGCCAGCTGGTGGCATCACGACGGTCACTTTCCCCTGCCGGCCTTTCCCATCGCCGCCTGGCTGGGCTCCCCCTTCCTGCTGGACATCGATCCCCATCCTCACCACTGGCTCCTTCTGCACCACGACGGCCACGCCGAACTCGCCCAGAACGCCCATGGGATGCGCCTTTCCCCTGGCGATGCGGTGCTTCTGCCAGGCCAGAGCTTTCGCCTCACGACGCAACACTGCAGCGCCACCGCGCTCCCCATCGATCCCCGGCACCTGCTGCAAGAAGCCAACGCCATGGCCCCTCCGGGCTGGTTTGCCCCTCCCCATGCCCTGCCCCTGAAGCAACCCCAGTCGCTCGCCAGCAGTGACGACGGCCACTCCCGTGCCCTGCTGGAGGCCATCCATCAACTCATGCCAAGCATGGTGCAGCTCGCCCCGCTCCAGCTGCCGCTGCTGCAAGCGCTGCTGCCCACACAAACGCTCCTGCGCCTGTTGGCCGCCCTCGTGTTCCCCGATCTGCGCGATGGCCACGCCCCTCCCCTCGGCCCTTCCGCCGGTGCGGGCCCCGGCCTGCGGAGTGAGCATCCCCTGGATCCGCTGCTCACCTTCATCTTGGGCCACCTCCAGGAGCCCCTCTCCCTTTCCACCCTTGAGCGCGCGAGCAACTACTCCGGCCGCACCCTGCAATATGCGTTCCATGAACACTGCGGCTGCTCCCCCATGCAGTGGATCCGTCAGCAGCGCCTGGCCCGCGCCCACCAGCGCCTGCTCCATCCCCAGCCTGGCGACACCGTCACCGCCATCTCCTCGGCCTGTGGATACCGGTCCCTGAGCCGCTTCAATGTGGACTACAAGCGCGCCTATGGGGCCAAGCCTTCGACGGTGCTTCGCCAGGGCACTCTCCCCAGATGAACGCCCTACCCCATCCTGAAAAAGGAGCGCGCAAAAAGTATAAAACTTTATCAAAGCTTAACCTGTGCAGAAATGCATAGGAGCGCTGGCCCAATTGCGCGAATCCGCACCCACTCTGCACAATTTGAAAATCCAGCTGCCGCCAATCAGGTATAACCTTGGAAGGTGAGCGATCGATACAAGAACACATGGCAACTGCCACGAAAACCCATATCTGGACTGGACTGGACTGGACTGGACTGGCAACCGTAGCGGCAGTGACGTCTGTAATAACCGTTACGTCTGAATTGTAAATTTCGATCTTTTTACAATCCAACCATGCACTTATTACCTCTTCCATTTTCTGTGGATAATTCGCTGTGGTGCAGTTGACCCGTCTTCGTCAAACCGAAGATCTCTCCCATCCTCTTGAGGCCCTGCTCAAGCGATCCACGACACCGGCCGAAAGCCAGCGCAAACTCTCCAAAGGACTTCCTCTGCGGCGCCTGGAAGCCCTCTCGTCACCATGCGAATGGTCCCATTGTGACGGCCATCTGCCTGCTGGCTCGCTGGAGCTGGTGGCCACCGTTGGTTCTCCCTATCTCTTGGAAAGCAACGGCCATTCCCACCCCTTGATCTGTCTCGGACACGGAGGCCATGCGGCTCTGACCCTGGGCTCTAAGTGCTTTGACCTGCATTCGGACACGGCGGTCATCCTCCCTGGCCACTGCTGGACCCTTGTTTCTGAGCAGGGCTGCAGTGTCACGCTCATCGTCTTTGATCCCCTTCAGTTGGTGACCACGGCCCGGGCCATGGCGCCGGGCAGCTGGGAGCCCCCTCCGGCCTTCGACTCGCCCCTGAACAATGGGGTGGGCCTGCCCAGCGACGGCGACCATCAGTGCTCCGCCCTGTTGAGCGCCCTCAACCTGATCCTGCCGGCATTCGGGCAGGTGGGCATGCTGGGAGAGACCTTCCTCGAAGCCTTCCTTCTCGAGCAGCAGCTCTATCGGCTGATCGCAGCCCTGGCCTTCCCAAGCCTGCGCGACAACCAGCGATCCCCCACCCCCTTGTCCGATTCCGCCAGCACCAACCGTCGGCTGGAGAGAGTCCTGGATTTCATCGCGCTCAATCTCGATCAACCCCTCCCCTTATCCGTGCTGGTGGAGAAGAGCAACTATTCCCGCCGCAGCCTCCACTACGCCTTCCAGGAATGCTTCAACTGCAGCCCCATGCAGTGGATCCGCCACCAGCGCATGATCCTGGCCCTGCAACGGCTGCAACAGGCCCAGCCGGGCAGCACCACGGTGCGTGCCATTGCCTCCGAGTGCGGGTACAACTCCTTGGGCCGCTTCTATGTCGATTTTCAGCGAGCCTATGGCTGCCGTCCCTCTGAGGTGCTGCGAGGCACAGCGATGGGACTCGATGATGTGGATTGTCCCTCGAAGCTCATGACCCAAGCGGTGGTGCCATCCCTCTGCAACTGATTCAAAAACGCTTGCGCGAACTCCGGGGTTGAGCGGTTTACAGTCTCGGCCGATGGAGGCAAGAGTAGGCTGACGGCATGACGATCCCCCTGTCATCCCTAGCACCATCCAGCCTCCTGAGCCGCTGGAGGATGCTTGATAACAAGGGGCTATGGGTACTGCTTGCAGGGCTTTTTGGCGTTAATTTGTTTCTGCTGAGCCTCCTTACCCAACTGCCGGACGAGGCCATCAATGTGGCGTTGGTGATAGCGGGAGCCCTGGTGGTGTTCCAGGGCTTCCCGGAAGGATGGCAACCCCGGCCAGGCAGGGTGGGTCGCTGGGTTGGGGTGGCCCTGCTGGTGCTGGTTCTGGCGCGGGGCCATCGGATGCTGGCCTTTGATTTTGCTTCCAGCCTCCTGCCTCTGCTGGCTGGGCTAGGCCTGGTGTTGCTGGCCTCACCCTGGAACCAGTGGCAGATGTTCCTGCGCCCCCTGGTGGTGCTGGGATTTTTGCCTGTGATGCGTTGGGTGGGCTGGGTGACGCCCTTACAACCTTTGTCGACGGTGACAGCCTGGATCACCCATCAATTTCTCTGGTTTTCGGGCTTCCCCTCCCAGTTGTCCGGCATTTTCATCTATCTGCCCAGGTCTGGAGTGAAGGTATCGGACGCCTGCGCGGGACTGAACATGCTGTTGCAGCTCCTGGTCGTGGCCGTGATCTTTGCCATGGCCTTCCCCATGCGCCACCGCTGGCAGAACGGCTTGATGCTGGTGACCGCGCCGCTAATCGCCCTGCTCTGCAACGCGGGACGCATCATGGCCTTGGCCCTCATCAACGACAGCACGCTGGCCAATCGGAAATGGTGGTTTGATTTCTTCCATGAGCAGTGGGGGGGATTGGTCTTCTCCGGGATCGCGATGCAATTGTTTGTTTGGCTCTACATCTACTGGCTGGCACGGCAGGTGGCTGCGCTGGGGACCCGATGAGCGTCCATCAGCGGCGCCTGCTCCAGGGGATGGGCCTCCTCACCGTGGTGGCTCTGGTGGGCAAGATGGTGAGCCTTGCCGCCCCGATGCCCATCGCCGAGGCCCCCACGGCCCTGAGCTTGTCGGGGTACGGCATCCAAGGGTTGAAGGCTGGTGCTCAGCCCCGACAGGGCCGGGAGCTGAGCCACGGCACCCAACGGGTGTTCCGCCTGGTGCCCCGATCGGGGGACCCCCCGTTGACGTTGCGCCTGATGCCGGTGCGCAGCCGGAGGGGATCGGAAATCAGCGAGCAAACCGATCCGAACCAGGGCTTGAATATGGGAGCCGTGGCGGCCCTGGTGCCGAGCTTTGCCCTGAAGGACAGGCGCATCCTCTCCATGGGCCCGCCCCAGCCCATGGGCCTCGAGCCCAAGGGGGATCAGATCGCCCTGGGACGGTCGCCAGACGATCCCCCCGGCAGCATCACCCGTCTGCAGACCTGTCTCAGTCCCACCGGATTGGCGGGCCTCGACGCCACCATCCTGGTGCCCGAAAGTCACAAGCTGGAACGCATGGCAGAGCCGGGCTGGAGACGTCATCTGCGGCGCATGGCAGGCCTCAGCGATCTCCGCTACGAGTGCCTGGCCGTGCAACTCGAGAGTGAGAACACCAGCAGCGGGGGCGGGGCCTTAGATCGCCGGAAGCCCTTGGAGAAGGCCTGGAAGGATCTGCGAGAAGTGTTGAGGGGCCCTCAAGTTCCCCCAACTCCGATCGCCCCCTCTCAGAAGCGGTGAATCCCCTCCATCCGCTGGCCGGAACGGCGATTTTGGGCGCCGGAGTGCTCGCGGTGGCCCTGCTGGGGACAGGGGCGGCCAGGCCGCCAGCCGATCGGGTGCTGCCCCCGGGGGCGATGGCCCAGATCCTGGGGGTGCACAACGCCGAGCGGCTTGCGGTGGGCGTTCCCCCCCTGCGCTGGGATGACCGGCTCGCCGCCACAGCCCAGCACTGTGCCCAGCGCCTGGCGGCCAGCCGGCAGTTTCGCCACTGCGGCAGCGGCGAAAACCTCTGGATGGGCACCGCAGGCCGCTTCAGCCCCACCCAGATGGCCGAGCTCTGGGCCGCGGAACGGCGGGATTTTCGACCCGGCACCTTTCCCAAGGTGAGCCGCAGCGGCAACTGGCAAGCCGTGGGCCACTACACCCAGATGGTGTGGCGAACCACCACGACCCTGGGCTGCGCAGCCGCCACCGGCGCCGATGGCCTCACCCGGCTGGTGTGCCACTACGCCCCACCCGGCAACATCATCGGCCAGCCAGTGTTTTGAATGGCTTCTCACTCCTGCCATCCTTTGGCCTGGCAGGCTTTGTAGCCATGACTCTCTCCACCCCTTCCTCCGCCGGCTCCCCCGCCCCAAGGCCGGCCACCCCTCCCCGCTGGTGGGTGCGGGGCGATCTCGATGGCTTTTTGGGCCTCGGCCTCGACAACCTGATCCAGATCCTGCTGATCATCGCCCTCTGCCGGGGCGTGCTCGGCTACCCCGATTCCCTGATTTTTGGTGTGATTCTTCCCGCCACCGGCCTCAGCCTGGTGGTGGGCAATGTGGCCTATGCCATCCAGGCCTATCGGCTGGATCAGGCGGAAGGGGGCTCCCGCCGCACCGCCCTGCCCTACGGCATCAACACGGTGAGCCTCTTCGCCTATGTGTTTCTGGTGATGCTGCCGGTGAAGCTCAGTGCCCTGGGCGCCGGCGCCAGCCCCGAGGCGGCCGTGCGCCTCTCCTGGCAGGCGGGCCTGATGGCCTGTCTGGGATCGGGCCTGATCGAATCTGCCGGAGCGTTCTGTGCAGCCGCCCTGCGCCGCTGGTTGCCCAGGGCCGCCCTGCTCGCCACCCTGGCCGGGATCGCCCTGGGCTACATCGCCCTGGGCTTCTTCCTGCGCACCTATGCCCAGCCCGTGGTGGGCCTGGCGGTGCTGGCGGTGATTCTGGTGGCCTATTACGGCAAGATCCGCCTCCCCATTCCCGGCGGCCTGCTGGCAGTGATCGTGGGCACCCTGCTGGCCTGGAGCACGGGGATGCTCCAGGTGGACGGCGACACCTGGCAGGCCAACCTGGCCTCCGTGGGGTTCCACCTCCCTGTTCCCCAGATCGGTGCCCTCTGGGAGGCCCGCTCCCAGCTGCTTCCCTGGCTGGGGGTCACCATCCCGATGGGCCTCTTCAACGTGCTCGGCTCCCTGCAAAACCTAGAAAGCGCCGAAGCCGCAGGGGATCGGTATCCCGAGAAGCCCTCGCTGCTGATCAACGGCATCGGCACCGCCGTGGCAGCCCTGCTGGGCTCCTGCTTTCCCACCACCATCTACATCGGCCACCCGGGCTGGAAGGCCATGGGGGCCCGACTGGGCTACTCCTGGCTCAATGGCCTGGTGATGGGTCTGGGCTGCCTGCTGGGACTCTTCGGCCTGGTGGGCCAGCTGGTGCCCATCGAGGCGGGGATGGCGATCGTGCTCTACATCGCCCTGGTGATCGCTGCCCAGGCCTTCCAGGTAACCTCAGCCCGCCATGCACCCGCCGTGGCCCTGGGCCTGATGCCGGGGCTGGCTGGCTGGGGCGCCATGCTCCTCAAGGCGGGCCTTCGGGCCGGGGGCGCCGGCACCCCCACGGCTCCCTTCTCTCCCGATCTGATCCCCAAACTCCTGCAGGCAGACGTGTGGGCCGGAGGCGCCTTCGCCCTGGAGCAGGGCCAGATCGTAGCCGCCATGCTTCTGGCCGCCATGCTCGTGTACGTGATCGATCAGCGCTTCCTCGCCGCGGCCCTCTGCGCCGTGGTGGCTGCCGCCGCCTCCTGGCTGGGCCTGCTGCACGCCTGGCGCTTCACCGCAGCCGACACCGTGTTCCACCTGGGCTGGGGCACGGGCGCCCCCTGGGCCCTGGGCTATCTGGCGATGGCCGTGGTGTTTCTTTTGGGCTGGTGGAGCCAGCGCTGCCAGGCCGGCCAGCCCCAACGGCTGTTCAACCGCGACTGATCCCTACACCTCCAGGCCCTACGCCGCCAGAACCCGCTCACCCTGGTAGCGGCGGCGTTCGGCCTTCACGGCCAGCTCATCGCTGTCGGCCTCCTCCAGGGGGAGATCAAACCAGAAGGTGGTCCCCACCCCCAGTTCGCTCACCATGTGCACGGAGCAGCCGTGCTTCTCGAGGATGCCGCGCACGATGGAGAGGCCCAGGCCCGTGCCCACCTCCGTGTGCACCGCATTCTCCACCCGATAGAACCGCTCGAAGATCCGCTCCTGATCCGCCTGGCTGATGCCCGATCCCGTGTCAGTGATCTCAATCCGCACCTTTGGCAAGGGGGAGCTCAGGGGGCAGCTGGGGGCCTCCCCCGGTCCCGTGCTCGGATCAATGGCGCAGTGATCGGGCCAGGGGTAGGCCCGCAGGGTGAGCTGCCCTCCAGGGGGGGTGAACTTCAGGCCATTACCCACCAGGTTGTCGAACACCTGGAGCAGCAGATCCCAGTTTCCCCGCACCCTTGGAAGCTGGGCTTCGCTCACCAGCTCCAACCCCACCCCCTTCTCCTGGGCATTGAGCCGATAGGTGCGCAGGGTTTGCTCCATCGCCACTTCCACCTCCACCGGCTCCAGCTGCCACTCCCGGTCGGCTTCCAGCCGGGAGAGATCCAGAACATCATTGACGAGCCGGGTGAGACGATCGGTTTCGGCATTGGCGATCCCCAAGAACTCCTTCTTCTGCTCTTCGCTCAGCTGGTCGCCCAGGTCGTAGAGGGTTTCCACATAGCTCTTGATGTTGAACAGGGGCGTGCGCAGCTCATGGGACACGTTGCTGATGAACCGGCTCTGGGCGGCGTTGAGCTCCACCTCCCGGGTGAGATCCTGCACCGTCATGGCGATGCCCTTGAGGCTTTCGCCACTGGCATCGCGCACCGCCTGCAGCACGATCCGTAAGGTGCGCGCCGGATCACCCACACTGCAGCGCAGATCCGACGATTCCTTCTCGCCGATGATCAGGGAGGTGAGGGGGCTATGGAGCTCCATGGCCAAGCGCTCCGGCAATTCATTCTCCAGACCATTCCCTTCCAGATTGCGCCCCTCCCAACGGAACAGGCGGCGGGACGTGGGGTTGGCCAGCACGATCCGCCCTTCCTCATCCAGCAGCACGGCCCCATCGGCCATGGTGGCGATCAGGGATTGCTGCTTCACCTGGGCGGCGGTGAGCTCTTCAATGTTGGCTTCGTTGTAGGCCTCCAGCTGGGAGGCCATGGTGTTGAAACCCTCCAGCAGTTCCCCCAGCTCCCCGCCCACGGGCAGGGCCAGGCGGGTTTCGAAGTTGCCCCCCGCAATCGAGCGCACGCCCCGCAGCAGCTCCTTCACCGGCTGGGTGATCGTGAGGGCGTTGAACACCGATCCAAGAATGACCAGCACCCAGATCGAGATGAACACGGCCACGGTCACCTCCCGGGTGAGGGCGGCACTGGCCAGGAGGGTTTCGTTGGGATTGATTCCCAGGGCCACCACCCCCAGGAACCGGTCCCCATCCAGCAAGGGCACGAACACATCCGTCACCTGGCCATCGGGGGTGAGGTGCTGGCGAATCAGGGGGTTGTCCGGCCGTTGGGGAAGATCGGCCGGCAGCTCCAGGCGCCGACTCAGCAGCTCGTTGGCCGGCGCCGACCCATCGCCCCCCGCGCCCATGGGGATGCCCAGGTAGATCGCCCCATCCGCATCGGCAAACACGATGTAACGAAGGCTGCGGCTGGTCTGCCAGAACCGCTCTGCCACATTTGCCAGCTCCCCCTTCGTGCCCTGGCTCACCAGGGGTTTCACGTTGGCGGCCAGCAGCAGGCCCAGATCCCGCGCATAGCGCGTGTCACTCATGCGGGCGTCTTTCTGGATGCCGTTGAGGGCAAAGAAGGTGATGCCCGTCATGAGCAGGCTCACCACCAGGGTGGCCACGGCCAGCAGCTTAGTTTGCAGGCTGAATTCCGCCCACCACCGGGCCAGCCGCTCCCGCCAGGTGCGTTCGCTGTTCATGGCTCCTGCCTCCGCACCTGGTGGCCGATGTCGCGCCGAAACTGCATGCCCTCGAAATGCACCTGGGCCAAGCCCTCATAGGCCCGCGCGAAAGCCCCATCAAAATCCTCCGCCTGGGCCACCAGGGCCAGCACCCGGCCGCCGCTGGTTTCACAGTCCCCATCAGGCCGCCGTCGGGTGCCCGCATGGAACAGTTGCCGCTGGGGATGGGGCTCCGGACGACCCACCAGGGCATCGCCACTGCGCACCGTCCCCGGATAGCCCGCCGCCGCCGCAATCACGCAGGCGCTGCAGCCGGGTTGGATCGTAAGGGGGGGGGCCTCCGCCAGGCGACCCGTGGCACAGGCCAGCAACACCGCCGCCAGCTCCGGCCCCAGCAGGGGCATGAGGGTTTCGCATTCCGGGTCGCCGAAGCGGCAGTTGAACTCGATCACCTGCAGGCCACTGGCGGTGAGCATCAGGCCCGCATAGATCACGCCCCGGTAATCAATCCCCCGGGCCCGCAGGGCCGCCAGGGTGGGTTCGATCACCCGCCGGCGGGCCTCTTCCAGCCCTTCCCGATCCAGCAAGGGGGCGGGGGCATAGGCCCCCATGCCGCCCGTGTTGGGGCCCGTGTCGCCTTCGCCGATCCGCTTGTGATCCTGGGCCGGGGGCAGCAGCACCACCTGCTCGCCATCGGTGAGGGCAAACACCGACACCTCGGGACCCTCGATCCGCTGCTCCAGCACCAGCGTGGCGCCCGCTGCCCCAAAGCGCCCATCAAACACCTCCCGGATGGCCTGGCGGCAGTCCTCCAGGGTGGCGGGCACGGTGACGCCCTTGCCGGCAGCCAGCCCATCGGCCTTCACCACCAGGGGGGTGCCCTGCTGCTCCAGCACCGCCAGGGCCTCCCCCTCGCTGCTGGCGCACCAATGGCCAGCAGTGGGCACTCCGGCTTCCGCCATCAGGCCCTTGGCCCACTGCTTGCTGGCCTCCAGCAGGGCTCCCTCGGCCCCGGGGCCAAACACCGCCAGGCCGGCGTTGCGCAAGTCGTCCGCCAGGCCCGCCGCCAGCGGCGCCTCCGGACCCACCACCACCAGCTCGATGCGGTGGGCGAGGGCGGCCTGCCGCAGCCCCTCCCCATCGGTTTCCGCGATCGCCAGCTGCTGGCAGCCCTCCACCTCCGCCGTGCCCCCATTGCCTGGCGCCACCCACACGCCCTCCACCCCATGGCTGCGAGCCAGGGCCCAGGCGAGGGCGTTTTCCCGCGCGCCACCGCCCACCACCAGAATCCGGGCCGGGGCCAGGGGCAAAGCCTCAGAAGCCTGGGCAGGAACCGGGGACACCATGGGAACGGAACAAGGGGGGGAGGGGCAGAGCCGTCGGGTTGGCGGCAGCCGATAGGTTGGGCGGAGCGCAGCCTCGCTCGTGGCCACCCTGCCATTCTCCGTCCCCACGACCGCGCTTGTGAGATCCACCTTGGGGGCCTTGCTGGCCCTGGTGCCCCTTCTCCCCACCGCGGGATGGAGCCAAAAGGGGTCTTCAGCCGCCCCGGCCGCGCCGGGCACAGTGCCCCGCTCCCAGCGCCTGAGTGCCCCCGGCCTGGCTGTTCCTGCCCTGGCGGAGCCCGTTGCGCCGGCCCCTTCAGGGCCGCCCACTCCCCTGAGCGAGGAGGCTTTCGCCGCCCTCCTGAAGCTGGACGACCTCGATCAACTCAACCTGGCCTGCGTCCAGATCCTCCAGGAAGACAACCTGCTGCGCCTGCGCCTGTTGCGGAATTGGCTCCTGGAGGTGCGGCCAGCCCCCCAGCCCTTACCCGTGGTGTTGGCCAATGCGGAGGTGCTCCTCACCTGTCGGGCCCCCCATGGGGCCCTGGCCGTGCTGGACCGTTACGGGCCCGGGCCTGGGGCGGAGCGAGTGCAGTGGCTCCTGCTCCAGTGGCGGGCCGCCACGGCCGCGCTGGATCATCGCCGGGCAGCCCTGGCCCTCGACCGGCTCACCGGTGGGACGGACTTGCGCCTCAGCCAGCTCACCCTGCCGATCCGTCGGCGGGACGATGGCACGGTGGTGAGCCGTTCCGCCGTGGAGGTGCTGGCGGGCCACCTGGAAGCCCGGGGCTATCCGGAGGCGGCAGGGCAGTTGTTGCTCCGCCAGAGCGCCCCAGGTGCCCTGGGGGCCCAGCAGATGGTGAAGGCCGCGGCCCTGCTGCGGGAGCTGCCCCTGGTGGAGCGGGAGGCCATCCTGGAAACCGCCCTCGAGCAGGCCGCGGCGGCCGGGGCCTGGAGCCTGGTGAGCGACCTTCTGGATGCCCAGGCCGCCCTGCCCAGTGACCGCGCCCGGGGGCGCCGGCTGCGGTTGAGCCCCCGGTTGGATGATGCCTATGGGGAGTGGCTCCTGCGGCGGGACGATCCCACGGCCCAGCAGCGGGTACGCCAGCTGGAGCAACAGCTCCGCTCCCCCCGGGCCCCCGGAGGCCATGCCCCCCCGGCCCCCTCCGCCCCTCCTTCGCCTGCCTCCCCCTCGCCCTTGCCCCCGACCCCATGAGCTTTCCCTTCCAACTGGGCGCCTTGCTCTACGAGGGCAAGGCCAAGCGGATCCATTCCACCGATCGGCCCGATGTGCTGGCGGTGGAGTTCAAGGACGACGCCACGGCCTTCAATGCGGCGAAAAAGGCCTCCCTGGCTGGCAAAGGGGAGATGAACTGCCGGATCTCGGCCCTGATCTTTGAACATCTGGCCTCCCGAGGCATTGCCAGCCACTACCTGGGCATGCTCCAGCCCTGCTGGATGGCGGTGCAGGCGGTGAAGATCCTGCCCTTGGAAGTGGTGATCCGAAATGTGGCGGCCGGATCCCTGTGTCGCCAGCTTCCGGTGGCCCCCGGCACCCTCCTGGAACCTCCCCTTCTCGACCTGTACTACAAGGACGATGCCCTGGGGGATCCCCTGCTCACGGAGGCTCGCCTCGAGCGGCTCGCCCTGGTGACGCCCGCCGAACGGAAGGAGATCGAGGCCTTGGCCCGCCAGATCAATGGGGAGCTCCAAAGTCTGCTGGCAGGGGTGGGCCTGGAGCTTGTGGATTTCAAGATCGAGCTGGGCCATGGCCCGGGGTGCCAGTTGCTCCTGGCGGATGAGATCAGTCCCGACACCTGCAGGCTCTGGGACAGGGCCATTAACGATGCCCAGGACAGGATTCTGGACAAGGACCGATTCCGACAGGATCTCGGCAGAGTGGTCGAGGCCTACGGGGAGGTCCTCAAACGGGTCGAAGGGGTCTGTCCTGAACCCGGGGTTTATCGGTAAGGTCTGCCGGAATTGCGGCATTGCCGCGCAGCAGAGGAGTCATGCCTGGCGATCGCCCCCGAACGACGCCCCTTCAGTCGTCCCGATCGTCCGGGTTGGCAGCAGCGCTCCCCGTTCTCTCCCTGGTGCTTCTCAGCCAGGGGAGCGCCCTGGCTGAGAAGCGCCCCCTGCTCGTGGCGCCTCCCCAAGTTCCCGACCAACCCACATTGGTGGCCCAGGCCACCCCTGGCGACGCTCCCGCTGGCAGCGCCCCTGAGGCCAGCCCGTTCGACGCCCCCCAGGGCAACCCGGCACCTGTCCCGGGGGGCACCCGCTTCGACGGGTTTGAGGGCACCCCGTTCGCTGAACCGGCAACTCCAACCCCCGGCGCAGCCCCGGAAGCGGCGCCAGCCTTTCCAGCGCCAGCAGGGCCGCCTGGCGGAGCCAGCGCGCCCACCGATGGCCGCCCGGTGGCCAAGCCCGACCCAGCCGCCAACAACGAACCGCGGGTGTTGCTGAGTGAGGTGGTGATCCAAGGCCTCGATGGCCATCCAGAGAAACAGCGGATCGAACGGGCGGCCTATGCCGCCATGGCCGTCACCCCCGGCACCGAGGTGACCCGCAGCGACCTGCGCAAGGATCTGTCCGCCATCTACGCCACCGGGTGGTTTTCCGATGTGCGCCTGGAGCCCGTGGATTCGGCCCTGGGGGTGCGCCTGCTGGTGAAGGTGGTGCCCAACCCCGTGCTCACCAAGGTGACCCTGGATCCCCAGGATGCGAAGTTGCCCGCCACCGTGGTGCAAGACACCTTTGCCGCGGATTTCGGCAAAACCATCAACCTCAACACCCTTCAGGGCCGCATCGGGGAACTTCAGAAGTGGTATGCCGATCAGGGCTACTCCCTGGCTCGGGTCACGGGCCCCAACAGGGTGAGCCCGGAAGGGGAGCTGGTTCTGGGAGTGCGCCAGGGCGTGGTGAACGGGGTGGAGGTGCAGTTCCTCAACAAGGAAGGTTCCGCCACCAATGACAAGGGCAAGCCCATCCGGGGCAAGACCAAATCCTGGGTGATCACCCGGGAGATCTCCATGAAGCCCGGCGAGATCTTCAATCGCCGCAATCTCGAGGATGACATCAAGCGCCTCTACGGCACGGGGCTCTTCAGCGATGTGAAGGTGACCCTGCGTCCCGAAGCGTCCGATCCGGGACGCATCACCATCGTTCTGGGCATCGTGGAGCAGGCCACCGGATCCCTCTCCGGCGGCCTTGGCTACAGCCAGAGCCAGGGGGTGTTTGGCCAGGTGCAGGTGCAGGACAGCAACCTGCTGGGACGGGCCTGGGACGTGGCCACCAGCTTCACCTATGGCCAATTCGGTGGGTTGGCGGATGTGAGCTTCACCGATCCCTGGATCAAGGGAGATCCCTTCCGCACGGCCCTGCGGATCCGGGGCTTCATCAGCCGCGACGTGCCCCAGATCTTCCAGAGCCAGGAGAACGGGAGCATCTACACAGCCTCCGATTTCTATGAGGCGCCAGGCTCTTCGGTGGCCTACAACATCAACAACAACAACAACCCTGAAGGGAAGGTCTTCGGCTCCGTGCAGGAAGCCCAGGACGCGGATCCCGATACCAGCTGGTACGACTTTGATGGGAACTCGGTGGTGATCCAGCGGGTGGGCGGCAACATTCAGGTGGTGCGTCCCCTCAACGGGGGCAATCCGTTCAAGCGGGCCAAGTGGAACATGATCCTGGGCCTGAGTGCCCAGCAGGTGACGCCCATCAACTACTCCGGGGCCAACATGCCCTATGGGGTGTCCACCAATGCCTTCAAGGAGGATTACGCAGGCAAGGTGGATGAGGACGGCATCATCTGCATTGCCTACAACTGTGCGGAGAACAACCAGCTGATAGGTGTGCGCCTGGCCGCCACCATGAACACCCTCAACGACCCCCGCAATCCCACCAAGGGAAATTTCCTCAGCATCGGCACGGAACAATTCATCTCTGTAGGCCCCGATTCCCCCACCTTCAACCGGGTGCGGGCCGGATTCACCCACTACATCCCGGTGAACTGGCTGAAGTTCTACAAGGGGTGTCGCCCCAAGGCCGGCGAAACACCGGATTGCAAGCAGGCCCTCGCCTTCCAGCTCACCGGGGGCACCAACATCGGCAGCCTGCCTCCCTACGAGGCCTTCTGTCTGGGCGGCGGCAACTCCGTGCGGGGCTACTACGACTGCGACCTGGGTGTGGGCCGCAGCTACGGAGAGGCCACCATCGAATACCGCTTCCCCCTGTTCAGCATCGTCAGCGGGGAGCTGTTTGTGGATGGGGGCACGGCCTTCGGCACCCAAAAGAACGTGCCTGGCCAACCGGGAGAACTCCTCGACAAGCCTGGCCAGGGCTTTTCCGTGGGCACCGGTCTGATCGTCACCACCCCGGTGGGGCCCCTCAGGCTGGAGGTGGCCAGCCAGGACTTCACCGGGGATTGGCGCTTCAACCTCGGAGTGGGCTGGAAGTTCTAGTGAGCAACTGGCCGTCGGACTACACCACCGCCTACACCCTGGCCGCTCCAGTGGAGCGGCAGGGGGTGGGTCTGCACAGTGGTGCCACCTGTCGGGTGCGGCTCCAACCCGGGAGCCGGGAGGGCTACTGGGTGGGTTGGCTGGCCGCACCGGCCGAGGGCCTGCAGCGCCTCTCCCCCGGCCAGGTGTCCGACACTCGGCTGTGCACAGCCCTCCGACTGGGGCAGCGCCAGCTCGCCACGGTGGAACATCTGCTGGCCGCCCTGGCGGGCACCGGGGTGAGCCATGCGGAACTCTGGGTGGAAGGTGGGGAGATTCCCCTGCTCGATGGTTCCGCCCTGCCCTGGGTGGAAGCCATCGGGGAAGCGGGTCTGGCGCCCCTGGGCCCCCGCCACCTAAGGCCCCTCCCCACACCGATCACCCGCCAACAGGGGCAGAGCTTTGCGGTAGCCCTCCCCTCCAACCACCTCCATCTCTCCGCCGCGGTGGACTATCCCCAGGCCGCCATCGGCCGCCAGCTGTTCAGTCTCGACCTCACCCCGGAAGCCTTTGTGGCAGAGGTGGCCCCGGCACGCACCTTCGGCTTCCTGGAACAGGTGGAGCACCTGAAGGAGATGGGCCTGATCCAGGGCGGGGCCCTGGATAACGCCCTGGTGTGTGATGGCGACCGCTGGCTCAACCCCCCCCTGCGCTATGCCGATGAACCGGTGCGCCATAAGCTCTTGGACCTGCTGGGGGACCTGGCTCTCGTTGGCCTCCCCCTGGCCCAGGTGTTTGCCTACCGGGGATCCCATGGGCTCCACACAGCCCTGGCCACCGCCCTGGAGGCAACGCCTGACGAGGTCAGTCCCCTTCCCCTGGTGTGCCCGTGACCGTTTCTCCCCCCCTCCCCCCTTCCACTCCGGTGATCGCCCCCCCGCCTGCTGAGAGCGCTCCAGCTGGGCCCATGCTCACCAGCGAACAGATCCTGGGGCTGCTGCCCCACCGTTACCCCTTTGCCCTGGTGGATCGGGTGATTGAGCATGTGCCGGGCAAGCGGGCCGTAGCGATCAAGAATGTCACCCTCAATGAGCCGCAGTTTCAGGGCCATTTCCCGGGCCGCCCTCTGATGCCTGGGGTGTTGATCGTGGAGGCCATGGCTCAGGTGGGGGGTCTGATCGTCACCCAGATGCCCAATCTGGCCAAGGGTTTGTTTGTGTTCGCCGGCATCGATGGGGTGCGCTTCCGCAAGCCCGTGGTGCCGGGGGATCAATTGCGGATCAGCTGCGAACTGCTCAGCCTCAAGCGCCAGCGCTTCGGCAAGGTGAAGGCCGAAGCCCGGGTGGATGGGGATCTGGTGTGTTCCGGTGAACTCATGTTCTCCCTTGTGGATTGAGCCCATGTCGAGCACAGCCATGGCAACCAAAGTGCATCCCACGGCCGTGGTTGATCCCAAGGCCCAGCTGGCGGAAGGGGTGGAGATTGGGCCCTATGCCGTGATCGGCCCCGACGTGGTGATCGGCCGGGGGAGCCGCATCGGGCCCCACGTGGTGTTGGATGGCCGGGTCAGGATGGGGGAACGGAACCGCATCTTTCCCGGAGCCTGCATCGGCCTGGAGCCCCAGGATCTGAAATATGACGGCGCGGCCACGGAGGTGGTCTTGGGGGATGACAACACCATCCGGGAGTGCGTCACCATCAACCGGGCCACCCATGAAGGAGAACAGACCGTTCTGGGCAGTGGCAACCTGTTGATGGCCTACAGCCATATCGGCCACAATTGCCACCTGGCCGATCGCATCGTGATCGCCAACGGGGTGGCCGTCGCTGGACACGTGGTGATCGGAGAGCGAGCCGTGATCGGTGGCGTGCTCGGCATTCACCAATTTGTGCACATCGGCAAGCTCGCCATGGTGGGCGGGATGAGCCGGATCGACCGGGATGTGCCTCCCTTCATGATGATCGAGGGGCATCCAGGCCGCATTCGTGGCCTCAATAAGATCGGCCTCCGCCGCAGCGGCATCACCCACAACGACAACGGTGCCCAGATGCGCCAGCTTCAGGAGGTGTGGACCCTGCTTTACCGCAGCCGGCGGGTACTGTCGGAGGCGCTCCGCGAAGCCCTGGCGCTCCCCCTGCTGCCTCCGGCGGAAGAGCTCTGCCGCTTTCTGGAAGCCTCCACCGGTCCAGGCCGCCGTGGCCCCCTGCCGGCGCATCGCTGATGGTGCGCCTGCTGGTAAGCACCGGTGAGGTGTCGGGGGATCTGCAGGGCTCCCTGTTGATCCGCGCCCTCCACGCGGAAGCCAAGCGGCGCCAGCTGCCGCTGGACGTGGTGGCCCTGGGAGGAGAACGGATGCGGCAAGCCGGGGCCGAGCTCCTCGCCGACACCACCCGGCTCGGCGCCATCGGCCTCTGGGAGGCCCTGCCCATGGTTTTGCCCACCCTCACCCTGCAGCGGCAGTTGCGCCGATGGCTCCAGGTGAACCCCCCTGATGGGGTGGTGTTGATCGACTACATGGGGGCGAACATCAATCTTGGACTGCGCCTCAAACGCCTTTACCCCTCCGTCCCGATCAGCTACTACATCGCCCCCCAGGAGTGGGCCTTCCGCCTCGGGGATGGGGGCACCACCCGCCTAATCGGCTTCAGCGACCGGATCCTGGCCATCTTCCCCCAGGAAGCCAGCTTCTATGCCTCCCGGGGAGCCAAGGTCACCTGGGTGGGTCACCCCCTGATCGATACCGTGGGGCACCTTCCCACCCGTCAGGAGGCCCGCCACAACCTTGGGCTGAGCCAGGAGAGCCCCGTGCTTCTGATGCTGCCCGCCTCCCGCCCTCAGGAGTTGCGCTATCTGCTGCCGCCCATGGCCGCAGGGGTGGCCCTTCTCCAGCAACAGAGGCCCGAGCTGGAGGTTCTCCTCCCCGCTGGCCTTCCCGGATTTGAACCCACCCTGGAGCAAGCCATGGCCGAAGCCGGCGCCCGAGCCCGGGTGGTGCCTGCAGAAGACGCAGATCGCCTCAAACCGGAGCTCTGCGCCGCGGCCGATGCGGCCCTCACCAAATCAGGCACGGCCAACCTGGAGCTGGCCCTGCGCGGCGTGCCCCAGGTGACCGGCTACCGGGTGAGCCGCCCCACGGCCTTTGTGGCCCGCCACCTGCTGCGCTTCAACGTGCCCCACATCTCTCCGATCAACCTGCTGTTGCAGGAGCGGCTGGTGCCCGAACTGCTCCAGGATGACTTCACCGCTGAGGGCGTTGCCGCCGCCGTGGACGACCTGCTCACGGCAGGCAGTCCCGCCCGGGCGCGCCAGCTGGAGGGCTACGGGCGCTTACGGAAATCCCTCGGCGAAGAAGGGGTGACGGGCCGGGCCGCGGCAGCCATTCTAGATCAGGTTGCTGGATCGGGTTGATGCGCTGGATCGCCCTTGTGTTGAGTGCATGGCTGATGCTCCTGGCTCCAGCAGCACCTGCCCTTGCGGCCACAGAGGAAGCGGTGCTGGCGGGGGGGTGCTTCTGGTGCCTGGAGCACGATTTGGAAGGCCTGCCCGGCGTTCTGGAGGTGGAAAGTGGCTACAGCGGCGGCAAGCTGGCCAAGCCCACCTATCGGCAGGTGTCCGCAGGGGGCACGGGCCACCAGGAGGTGGTGCGAGTGCGGTTTGATTCCAGCAAATTGCGCTACGACGCCCTGTTACGGGCGTACTGGCGCAACGTGGACCCCTTTGATGGGGGGGGCCAGTTCTGCGATCGCGGCGAGTCTTACAAGCCGGTGATTTTCACCACCAATGCCAACCAGGCCGTGGAGGCCCGGAACAGCCTGTTGGCCGCCGCCCGGGAACTCGGGCGGCCCACCTCCGCCTTGAAGGTGAACATTCGCCCCCTGGCCCGATTCTGGCCCGCGGAGGACTATCACCAGAACTACGCCCGTCGCAACGGACTCCAATACAAGTACTACCGCTGGTCCTGTGGCCGGGATCGCCGGCTGGATCAGGTGTGGGGGAAACGGGCCCGATCCGGCGAGCGCTGGTTGGCCCGCGGCGAGGCAGCGGCCGCGAGCAAGGAAACGGGAGCCAGCAAGGATGGCGTGGGAAGCAAGGATCCCCCGCCGACGGCAACCGTGGCCAATCAGGAGAAAACCTGAAGCAATCGACGCGGATCAGCGGGGAATCCGTAGCGATTCGAACCCGTTTTGGCCTAGTCAGCCCTGGGAAACGCCCTTAGCCTGATTGAGCCCAAGTTCAACGGTCTGTATGTATGTGCTGACCATTCGTGACGGCTTACAAACGCGTCACGTCGGCCCCTACGGAACACCCCAGCAAGCCGCCCAAGACGTCGACAGGGTTGTGGCCGTTCATGGGGATCGGGTGCACTGGCAGATCCATGAGCTGGAACCCCCGGGCGAACTCCTGGTTGATGCTCAAACGCCCACACGGGAGCAGGTGGCGGCCGCCTGAGGTCAGGCCGGCGCGCCGGCACAGACCCAGCGCACCAGGGTTCGAACGCCGAATCCCGTGGCACCCGGAGGATCTTCCCCCCGCCCCTTGTCACTCCAGACCGTTCCTGCGATGTCCAGGTGGGCCCAGGGCCGTTTTTCCGTGATGAAGTCCTGCAGGAACAGGGCAGCCGTGATCGATCCGCCGGGGCGGGGCCCGGTGTTTTTCAGATCCGCAATGTGGCTTTTCAAGCCCTCCTTGTAGGAAGCGCGCAGGGGCATCCGCCAGAGGCCTTCCCCCGCCTCCTGCGAAGCCGTCGTCAGGGCCGCGGCCAGGCCGTCGTTGTTGGACCAGAGACCGGCGATCTCCTCCCCGAGGGCAATCACACAGGCACCGGTGAGGGTGGCCAGATCCACCACCGCATCGGGCTCCAGCTTGTTGGCATACACCAGGGCATCCGCCAGGGTGAGCCGCCCTTCCGCATCCGTGTTGTTGATCTCGATGGTTTTGCCGTTGGAGGCGGTGAGGACATCGCCCGGATGCACCGCGCCGCCACTGATCATGTTTTCGCAGCTGGCTACCACCACATGCACCTCCACCCCTTCCGGGCGGAGTTGGCCGATCGCCCGGGCGGCCCCCAGCACCGCTGCGCTGCCCCCCATGTCGTATTTCATCATTTCGATCTGGGAGCCCGCCCCCTTGAGGTTGTAGCCACCTGAGTCAAAGGTGAGCCCCTTGCCCACCAGTGCCACCCGGCGCTTCACCTCCCCCGGGGGGGTGTAGGTGAGATGGATGAATTTGGGCGGCAGGTCTGACCCCTGGGCCACCCCCAGGTAGGCCCCCATTCCCAGAGTTTCACAGTCGCTGCGCTCCAGCACGGTGAGGGCAAGGCCGTGATCCCTGGCGATCTGGGCGGCGATGTCCGCCAGAGCCTGCGGAGTGCCGTGGTTGGGAGGGGAGGCCACGAGCTGGCGGGCCAGCTCCACGCCAGCACACAACGCATCCACCGTCTGAAGGCCCTCCTCCGCACCGGGGGGCAGTCCCAGCAGGGTGCATTCCTCGGGGCGGGTCTCCGGCTCGGGCTCACTGCGATACCGATGGTCGCTGTACAGACCCAGCCGTGCCGCTTCGGCCATGGCTTCCGCAGCCGCCTGGGGAGCCAGCCCCTCCACCGGCAGGAGCAGGCCCAACCGCTTGCAGCCCTGGCGAGCTGCCGCGCGCACGGCCCCGGCCGTCGCACTGCGCAGGGCGACCCCATCCAGGCGGGCCGGCTCGCCCAGCCCCACCAGGACAACCGTGCTGGGCTCGGCTCCCGGCCGATCAAAGCTCACGCACTCCCCTGGTTTGCCGCGAAAGCGACGCCGCTCCAGGGCCTCCTCCCAGCCGTCTCCAAGCAGGCTCTTCACCAGGGTTCGGGCCGAGTGCTCCTCCCCCTGGAAGAGCCCCACCACCAGCCCATCCCCCGACCAGCCCTCCAGCGGGTGGGCGGAGCCACCCCCTTCCGACGCGGGCGAAAGCGGCAGGCAGCGGAAATCCATGACCCTGGGCGGTGGCTACAGATCGTAGCCAGGAGTCTCCAACGGAGTCAGTCGAGCTCCGCCGTGAAGGGCGTGCACCAGCGGCTGCGGGTTTCCTTGTTGAAAGGGGGTTTCCACCGCTGAATCAGGGCCTGTTCCAGGGCCCTGCGTTCAGCGGTGGCCTGAGGGGCCTCGCACCAGAAGCGGATGCTCAGCAAGGAGGTGAGGTCGGCTTTCACCAGGGCCTCCCGATAGGCCGCCAGGTAGCTCTTGCAGTCGTGGGCGCCTTTCCAGCGCCGATCGGCCCGGGCCGTTTCCCCCACATAGAGCAGCAGCGGGTGGGGGAGATGGGCGGGCCGATCCAGCACCAGATAGAGCGCGGGCCCCGCATGGGGGGCCTGGGGCCAGCGCCAGAAGGAGAGCGTCTCCGCCGGCAGGGCGAGCGGCTGGAGAGAGCGAGCCACCACCTGAGGATCCTGGCTCGGCTCGCTTCGGCAGAGCTCGGGCTCCTCCCCACTGCTGAAGAGGCTGGCCTGCTCCAGCTCGCCACCCCCGCCATCGGTCCAGAGGGGCTGCTGAAAGGCCCCGAGCCGCTGTTGCCAATCCAGCAGCTGTTGCCGCTCCAGGGGGATGGCCCCCGGAAGCGGGTCCAGAGAGAACGGCACGCTGCCGAACAGGTCGCCCTGGCGGGCCTGGGCCGGGGGCCTCATGGCCTGCTCAGCCCCTTGGCACGGGGGGAAGACCGGGAGCGGGTGGGGGGAAGGGAAGGGCCCTCCTTGGGGAAGGAGCCCGGAGCGTCGGAGGGTTCTGGATCAGGCGGGTCGAAGGTCACCCGGCCGATCCAGGTTTCGATCAGGGTGGGGGGGAGCTGGAGCCGCTGCAGCACGTCGGCCAGGTCGCGGAAGTGGGCCCGTGCCCGTTCCTGCTGCAGCCGTTGGAGCCGCTCCGGGGAGAGAGCCAGCCTGGCCTTGAGCTCGGCAGCGCCGGCCCGGTTGATCGCCACCGGCCTTAGGGAGATCGATGTCGGTTGTCCATACCAATGGAACTGGAGCAGGGGCAGCCATTGCTCCAGGGTGGGGCCATCGAGCTGAAGCAGGCGCTGCAGGTCGTCCGGGCCGCTCAGCTGCACCCCGCCGGCCTGAAGGCGCACCAGCAGATCGGCCTGCTCGGCCGTGCAGCCGGGCAGTTGGCGCCAATCGCTGGCAGTGGCCCGGTTCACATCCACCAACCCGGCTCTCTGAGCACACTTGAGGGCCTGAAAGTCGCTCTCCACAGCCGCGGCCTGAGCGGAGGCGTCCTGGGCGGCCTGGCGGGCGGCCCGCTCCATCGGCCCGGGGATGTGGCCGGTGGCGATCAGCAGCCGACGGGCCAGGGGGTCCAACCAGTGCCTTCGGGCCATGGTGGCCGTGCCGTGCGCAGAACGGCTCTGAAGGTAGCGGCAGGATCCCTAGGGCGGCCAGGGGGTCTCCTGGCTCTAGGTGCCCAGCAGTCCCAACTGCAACACCATCAGGGCGGCCTGCTGCCGGTTGCGCACGTCCAGCTTCTGGAACACGTTCGACAGGTGCGACTTCACCGTTTCCGGGGAGATCTGAAGCTGGGCGGCAATCTCCCCGTTGCTCAGACCCGCAAGCTGCCAGCGCATCACATCCTTCTCCCGTTCGCTCAGCCGGGGCAGGTTGTCGGCCGTTGTGGCGATCGCGGAATCGAGGAAGCGGGCCCCCACGCTCAGGGACTGGACAGCGGCCATCACGGTGCCGCTGCCAATGAACCGGTCCGACACCACGGACACCCCCTGCTGGAGGGCTTTCACACAGTTGTGCAGACGCTCGGAGCGGGGGTCTCCCATCACCAGCAGCAGGATGCGCAGGTGTGGCCATCGCTCCTTCAGGGTGGTCACCAACGCGACACCAGAGCCCTCCTCCAGGGGCTCGCTCAGGACCACCACGTCGGGTGTTTCCCGCTCCATCACCTGCAGGATGCTGCGCTCGGTGGTGGCCGCCCCAACGATCTGCTCCGGGAGGAGCTGGCTGGCGAGGGAGGAGAGCAGGGCCCTGCACCCCAGGCCGAGCACCATCCGATCCTCCGCAAACAGATCGAGCACCCGCTGGTGATTGCGACGCATCTGGGGAAGTTGCGACGTGAGATCCATGGCGTTCCGCGGGGGAATCCCAACGCTGGAGAGGACTGGAGCTGGTTGCAGTCCAAACGGCTACGGAATGGATGCGTGGATCCGCACTCCCCCACTTCGACAACACTCCGCAGAATTAGGGGAACTGTTCAGCGATGACCTGTCCTCGCCATGGCCTTCTTTGATTCCGAAATCATCCAAGACGAGGCCAAGCGCCTGTTTGCCGATTACCAGCAGCTGATGCAGCTCGGCAGTGGCTACGGCAAGTTTGATCGGGAAGGCAAAAAGCTTTACATCGACCAGATGGAAGACATCATGGATCGCTACCGGGTGTTCATGAAGCGCTTCGAGCTCTCGGAAGACTTTCAGGCAAAGGTCACCGTGGAGCAGCTGCGCACCCAGCTCAGCCAGTTCGGCCTCACGCCGGAGAAGATGTTTGAGCAGATGCAGCTCACCCTCGATCGGATGAAGGACCAGCTGGAGGTCAGCATCTGATGGCGGCCACCTGGTCCACCAGGGCCAGCTGCTGGGGCAGGCAGACGGAGCGCAGGTCATACCGCTCCACCACGCTCTGGCGAGCGCGGGAGGCGATGGGCCGCTGGCCCTCCGGATCGGCCAGCACCTGCTCCAGCTGGTCGAGCCAAGCGTCGCGGTCGAAGAACTCCACCAGATAGCCGTTGTCGCCATCGCGGATCACCTCTTCCACCGGAGGGGTGGCCGACCCCACCACCACCGCCCCACAGGCCATGGCCTCCAGCAAGCTCCAACTCAGCACAAAGGGATAGGACAGGTAGGCGTGGGCGCGGCAGATCCGGAACAGCCGGTGCAGCAGCGGGTGAGACACCGTGCCGACGAAATGCAGCCGCTGGAGATCCAGCTGGCCGGCCAGCTCCTTCAGGAGCACCTGGCGCCAGGTGGCCCCCCCTTCCGGGGGCGGGCCGTAGCTCACCCCATCGCCGCCCACGACCACCACCTGCAGCTGGGGCCGGCGCCGCTGCAGCTCAGGCAGCAGCCGCAGGAAGGTGTGAAACCCGCGGTAGGGCTCCAGATTGCGCACCGCGAAGGTGAGCACCTCATCCCCCGCCCGCAGGGTGAGGCCGGCCCGTTGCAGCTGCACCTCGGCCTCGCCATCGGGGCTGATGGCCTCGGTGTCGATGCCCTCATGGACCACGCTGATCCGCTCCCGAAACGGTGCCGGGGCGCTGGCCGCCTGCCACTGGGTGGGGGCCCAGGCCCAATCCAGATCGTGAAACGCCAGCAGCTGGTGGGCCCGGCGCAGCCGCACCCGGGTGCGGGACTCCCAGCTGGCCAGGGGAAATTCCGGATCAAAGTCGCAGTCGCCCCCTTCTGTGGCATACACCCACTCCAGCTGGTGCAGCACGGGCACGTGCGGGAACACATCCTTGATGGCGAGCAGCTCTCCCCAGCCGGGATGGCCGATCACCACATCCGGGTGGAAGCCCCCCTCGCGGCATTGGGCGGCCAGCTGGGCGACGGCCTGGGCCCGCACGCACTTGGTCTGGAAATCAGCGGCCCAGCCGTGGCAGGTGGGAGCCTCTGGGGGAAGGGAGTAACGAATCAGGGGAACCCCTTCGAGGCCGGGAGCCTTCGGGGCGCCCAGGGCCAGGAGCTGGTCGCCCCGGATAGCCAGGGCGGGCGCCAGGTGGCGGTATTGGCCCGGAAAATTCTGATGAATCAGCAGCACCCGCATGGCCTTCGGATTCCAGCTGCCACTTCCCATCATGGCGGAGGGGGGGCAGCGCCTGCCTACGATCCGGCCGCAGTTCGCGCCGCGCTGAGGTGAGCACAGGCACAGCAGGAGAAGGCCCAGACGGGGGCCCAGCTCAGGGTAGCGCCCCAGGCCGTGAGCTGCCGGGCTGGGTGCGACGGGGCCTGGCCGATCTATTTCCGGAAGGCAGCGGAGATCTGGCGGCCGATCCCCAGCACAGCCTGAAGGCCAGGCTGGCGACAGCCGAGCGGGAGGGCCGCCCCCTGCGGGTGAAGCTGGGCATCGATCCCACCGGCTCCGATATCCATTTAGGGCACAGCATCCTGTTCCGCAAGCTGCGGGCCTTTCAGGATGCGGGCCACACGGCCGTGCTGATCATCGGCGATTTCACCGCCCGCATCGGCGATCCCACCGGCAAGAGCACCACCCGGGTGCAGCTGGATGCCGCCGCGGTGGAGGCCAATGCCGAAACCTATCTGGTGCAGCTGGGTCTGGGCCAGCAACCGGAGCGGGCCTTGCTGGATTTCACCACCCCCGGCCGGCTGGAGGTGCGGCGCAACAGCGAGTGGCTGGCGGCTCTGGATCTGCCCCAGGTGATCGAGCTGCTCGGCACCAGCACCGTGGGCCAGATGCTCGCCAAGGAAGACTTCGCCAACCGCTACGGCAACGGCACCCCGATCTCCCTGCATGAATTCCTCTATCCCCTGCTCCAGGGCTACGACTCGGTGCAGGTGGAGGCGGATGTGGAGCTGGGCGGCACGGATCAGAAGTTCAACGTGGCCATGGGCCGCGACCTGCAGCGCCATTTCGGCCAACGGCCCCAGTTCGGCCTGCTGCTGCCGATCCTGCCGGGCCTCGATGGGGTGCAGAAGATGAGCAAGAGCCTGGGGAACACGGTGGGGCTGAGCGAAGCCCCCCTCGACATGTATTCGAAGCTCGAGAAGGTGCCCGATGGGGTAGTGGACGACTACCTCACCCTGCTCACGGATCTGGATCTAGCGACCTTGCCAGAGAATCCCCGGGAGCGGCAGAAGGCCATGGCCCTGGCGGTGACGGCCAGCCGCCACGGGGAGGCCGCGGCGCTGGAGGCGCAGGGGGATGCGGCCACCCTGGTGGGCGGCGCCGCGGGCAGTGGTGCAGCTGAGGCAGACGTGCCGGCGGCCTCCCTGGCGGCGGTGAACTTCCCCGCCAAAGCGTTTTATCTGGTCGGCGCGGTGGGGATTGGCGTGACCAGCAGCGAGGCGAAGCGCCGGATCCAGGAGGGGGGCGTGCGCCTGGATGGCGAAAAATTGCTCGATCCCAACCAGGTGTTTACCAGCCCCGCGGACCTCGACGGCAAGGTGCTGCAGCTGGGCAAGAAGACCTTCCGGCGCCTGATGGCGGAGTGAGGGAGCCATGAATGTGCTGGAGCGCGCCGAATGCCTGTTGGATGCAGGCAGTTCCGGCAACATGAACTTCACGATCGTGGTCCGCTACCGGGGGACGATGGAAGAGGCCCTGTTGCACCGCGCCCTCGCAACCCTGCAGGCGGAGCACCTCCTGCTGCGCAGCACCTTGCGCTGGGATGGGGAGTCGTGCCACTTCGTTCCCACCACGGAGCCCGTGCCGGTGCACATAGAGCCCTGGCCAGCAGACCTGCATCCCCAGGCGGCAGCCCAGGCCTGGAAGCCCGCGGCGATGGCAGCGCTGCGGCAGCGCTTCTGCGGCCCTAGCAAGCCGCTCTGGCGGATCACCTGGCTCCGGGGAAACGACGGTGGGGAGCTACTGCTCACCTTCCATCACGCCATCGCCGATGGCCTGTCCGCCATGGCACTCGTGCAGCGGCTGTTCACCGTGCTCGCGACCCTGGGATTGGTGCAGAGCTGGTAACGGCGGCCGACTGGGATGCCACCATGCCGCATCTTGAACGGATCTTCCCGTGCTGCCCGCAGGAGGGAGGGGAGATCACCCCCCTGCTGAATCGAAAGGATGTCGGCCTGACCACCAGCTATGCCCTGGCCTCGCTGGCGGCCCCCGCCAGCGAGGCCGTGCTCGCCTGGACCCGCCGCAGGGGCCTGCGCCTGAACGCCACGCTCCATGGAGCCTTCCTGCAATCCCTTGTCGCCACCGGAGTGCTGCCCTCCCACACCCTCGCGAGCACGGTGGTGAACCTGCGCCATCTGGCCCAGCCCGCCCTGCCGTGGGAGCTGATGCGACTGCTGCGGGTCTGCGTGGACACCCCGGTGGTGGTGAACCCATCCGCCCCCCTGGAGCCCCTGGCCGCCCATCTGCATGAAGTGCTGCAGGGGCAGCTCGAGGAGGGGGCGCCCCTGCAGGCCCTGAACACCATCGCCGCGAGCCTGGGGCTGATCACCAACCTGGGCCGGGTGCCTGTGGCGTCGAACCATGGGAGCCTCAGGCTCGAGCGGCTGTTCTTCGTTGCCAACATCGAGCCGATCGCTCTGCCCGAGCGTCCCTTTGTCGTGCTCGGAGCCATGGGGTTCGACCAGGGGCTGAGCCTCACCTGCCTCTACATCGAGCAACAGGTAGAGGAGTCTGCTGCGGAGGCGGTGCTGGCCGACATGACGCAACGGCTGCTGGCGCTGGCCTGAAGGGCGGTGCGCCCCCGCTCAGAGGTCGTCGGGGAAGGGCTGGGAGGATCCAGCGATGCGGGAGTTGATACGCAGGGAGTTGCGGTCGTTGGAGAGGTCGTAGGTGAGGGCCCGGCTGGCCCGCAACCGGGCCTTGCCTTCGGCGGCGAGGGTGGCAGCTGGCTTGGTCTGGATCAACTGGCGCATCTGCTCGATGCGGCGGGGGATCGCAGGATGTGTCGTCTCGAATTCCGCGCCGGACTGCCGCGCCAGCACCTCGAGCATCCGCATGCAGCCCTGGGGGTCAAATCCCGCCCGCGCCATGTATTCGTAGCCCGAGCGGTCGGATTCCATTTCCATGGTGCGGCTGGCAGCCAGCAGGTCCTGTTCGGCATTGGTCGCCAGCTCATTCATCTTCCGTTCGAGCTCCTCGGGCGAATCGCCTCCACGGATCGGCACGGGCACAGGAATCCCCGTGGTCTGTTGAAGGATGCTCGTGAGCACCCCCCAGTTCCGGCGTGATTGTTCCTTCACCATCTGCTGCCTGGCCATCTCTTCCGCCTGGCCGATCACCTGCTGGCGGGCCGTGGCCGCATCCTTCAACTTGAGGGCGATATGGCGATGCACGTGATGCGCCATTTCGTGGCCCATCACGCAGGCAAGGCCGGCGGAATCGCCGGCGAGCTGATCGATCAGCCCACTGGCGATGCTGAGCCGATTGGTTTCGGAGGCAAAAGCATTGATGTCATACGCGGACTCCACCTTCACCCGCCAGGGACGTTGATCGAGTGCATTGGCCCGAGCCAGCCGATCCACAATCCTGTACATAGAGTAATAAGGTTCGCCGAGTTCCCGTTTCGCATTGTCGTAGTAGGCCCTGTTGCTGCCACTGGCCTGGGCAAGCAGGGGCTCTGCCTCGGCCCGAGCGCTCTGGAGCAGGGGCAGAGCAGCAGCGGCGGAGAGCAACCATGGGGCGATCACGCCTAGGCGACCTGCCAACGAACGCGATCTTTCAGCGGAGAGAAAACCAGTCATCCAGCCAGCAGCCTGATGCAAAACAAAAGTCTTGAACGTCCCCGCGAAACTTTAAGCCGGATTTTTGGATACATTCGTCAGCCAGGTGGTGCCCTTCAGCCGCAGAACCGGTACCCATGAGGGGGCTCAGAAGGCATAGCGCAGGCTGATCATGGCGCCATGACTCTGGAGGTCGGCATGGGTCCCGCCGATGTCGATCCGGCGGGTGCCGCGGGAACGCACCACCGTGGCTTCGCCCGCACTGGTCTGCACCTGGCCCAGGTCGGTGTAGCGGTAGGCGAGGTCGAGGTTGAGCCGATCGCCGATGGGCACGCTGAGGCCGGCGGTGAGCAGGTAGGCCAGGTTGGTGCGGCTGCCATCGGGTGTGGTGGTGGTGACGTTGGCGGAGAGGGCTGGGAAGCTGTAGCGCATTGCACCCATCTGATTGTGAGCCGCACCGACACCGGCGCCGAGGAAGGGCTGCACCAGGCCGATGGGAGGCAGATCCACATAGGCCACCCCGAAGCCCGCCAGGGACGACACCGAACCCGTCACCGGCTGGAGGTCGCCGGCACCGATGAAGTTGCTCTGGCCGCTGAAATCCATCGAGGGTCGCCAGCTCAGTAGCCCTTCCGCCCGCAGCCAGGGAAGGAAGCGATAGCCGAGGGCAGCATCAACCACGACCGTGGAATCAAAGCTGCCACGCGCACCCAGCGGCCGTCCATCCGTTGTTCTGACGCAACCGAAGAGGGCGGGCGGGTCGATGCTGCTGCAGCTGTCGTCGCGGTAGCGGCTCCGTTCGGGCTCATCGAGGCCGACGCCCAGGCGAAGGTAGACACCGGGCTTGTCGGCGCGGCGGAGGCTCGGGGCTGGCTGGTCGGGTGCGGAGGCTGGTTCGGTTTCGCTGTGAACCGGTTGGGCACTGCAGAGCAACAGCGCCATGGCGACAGAACAGAACCTCGACATGCGCATAGCTTCACCCATCTGGGGCATTATGCAGTTTCTTCTGAAAAAGGCGCATGGCCATCAACCGCTGGGATGCTCTGCTGAGCAACAGCCAGTGGTATGTGCCGGCGGCCGATCTGCTGGCCTACCAGCTCACCTCGGAGAATCGGCGAACCCCGGTTCCCGCTTCCGATCAGACGCTGTGGTCGCTCGGCAGGTCTCGCAACGGACGCTTCAGTGGTCGATCGGTGGCCCGGATCGTCACAGCCGGCGGGGAACAGACCACGGCGATCAACCAGATGGATGGGGTGGTGAGCCCCAATGGTCAGGTGCGGATCAACTTCACCTCGCCCCTGGGCAGCAGCATCACGGGCATCGGCCAGGTGCGGCAGACCAACAACGGGCCGGCCATGCAGATGCAGATGATCACCGACGGCGGCGGGTCGTACACCACCCACTGGGCCAACATGCTGCGCCTGAACCAGGGCACCACACCGCCGGAGCCCGGCCCACCCGATGGGGAGCAACGGGATGATCGCTCCACGGCCTTTCGCTGGCTGCTGGGGAGCAGCTGGTCCATCACCCCAGCCAGCCGCAGGCCCGCGGGCGCGGGGGCGCAAGCCAGTGGCATCTTCACGATCAACGGCTATCGGAACGGCTATTTCTGGGGTGGAGGGGCCAGCAGCCATGGCCGACGTGCCTTCACCGTGCTCGGTTCGGTGACACCCGAGGGCAACCTGTTCTTCAATGCCATCGACCGGAAGGGTTTCCAGCTGCGGATCTCCCAGAGGGGACGGCTGCAGGGCAATCAAGTGCAGAGCAAGGTGCGGCTGAGCCCCTATGAGGAGGAATCCGGCCAGGTGCAGCAGCCCCTGGAGCTGCGCCTGCTGAACGATCCATTGATCAGCGGTGGTCTCAAGGCCGGAAGCGATCTGCGCCAGCCGGCGTGGCACGCGCCGGTGGGGCCCGCAGCATGGAGGCAGGACTGGCCTAGCCTGGCGGGGGACGGACTGGATCCGTTCGCCACCAGGCCTGAGCGGGGCATGCGGATCACGGAGCTGGCGATGGGAGGGATAGGAAGAGGGATCGGTGCCGGCCAGGCCAGCAGCCCCTGGCCCAGCTGAGTGCCGCCGGCCGCTCAGGCGTGCTTCCTGGAGCGGGAGCCCACCACCTGGCCGGCGGTCACGGTGGGCGGCGTGGGCAGGGCGGCGGACGCAGCGGGCGTGTTCAGCCGCCACAGTTTCACCTGGCGGTTGGATTCTTCCGCACCAGCGTTGGTTTCAAAGAGGCTGGTGGACACCATCACCCCATTCCCCGCATCCACCCAGTAGTAGGCGATGAAACCAGGAATCCTGAAGATGATCGGGATCCAGGTGACAGGCCGCGGTCGCGGCGGCGAGCAAGTGACGCAGACGCATGCTGCCTCATGCACAGAACTCACCACCGATAGCATCAACCCAGTTCCTGTCGCCAGGCATGCCGAGGCCATCCCCCCACGCCCTGCTCATGCCAGCACTGCTGGCCGGCTGCGCTGGCATCGGCACCCAACTGGTGCAGCTGGGCCCGGCCCAGGCGGAGGTGGTGACATGGCAGGGCCATGGCTATGAGGTGGTGGAGGTGCCCGGCGGCGTCACCTGGAGTGAGGCCCGGGCGGCGGCCAGGGCCAGGGGCGGCGACCTGACCAGCCTTAGTTCGCAAGCCGAGAACCGCTTTGTGTGGTCGTTGGTCGCCGACCGACCCAGCCTGTGGACCACGAGCCTCCGCCAGGGCCAGGCCGATGGGGTGGGGCCTTGGATCGGCCTGGTGCAGGTGCGGCATCAGGCCCAGGAGCCCGCCGGCGGCTGGCGCTGGCTGAGTGGCGAACCATTCACCACCAGCAACTGGGCTCCTGGCAAGCCAAACAACCTCGAGGAGATCGAGGATTACGGCCATTTCTTCCGGGTGACCGGCAGCAGCGATGCCGGCCAGTGGAACGACTTTCCCAACGACGGCCTGCGGCTCACCAAGGTGAAGGCCAGGCGTCCGGTGGCGTACATCATCGAGTACACCACCCCGCCCAAACGTTGAACAGCGTGCAACACCTATGCCGACTCTGCAGACGCTGATCATTGAAGCCATCGGCTGGCTGGCGGCCCTGCTGATCCTGGTGGCCTATCTGCTCCTCTCCCTTGGGAAGTTGGATGGCCGTTCACCGCTCTACCAGTGCATGAACGTTGCCGGTGCCATCGGCATGATCATCAACAGTGGTTGGAATGGCGCCATTCCTTCAACCGTTCTCAATGCCATCTGGGCCATCATCGGGCTCTATGCCCTGGTGCGGATACGGGTTAGGTTGCACCGCAGGACCAGGGAGACCCTGCCCTGACCTCAAGCAGCGCCGTCATGCTGAAAGGCGGCGGGCATCCGGAAGAAGCTGGATGTATTTCTATAGGGAACTATCTGGAACGTGGCAGCCACCGGAACAAATCAATATTGACATAGGTTAGTAGCGCAATCGCGATGAGCACCGCGGGCGCTTCCCAGAGAATCCTCAAACCATGATTGACGCTACTAACATACTCAACGCCAAGAAAAATAATGATTGCCAGAATACTCTTTGACAGAGATACACGAGCAATATATCTCAGGCTGTCCTTCTCATCAGCAGGCGTATTGACACCTTTAAGGTGAGTCACGTCAGAAGCGGCCTGCAGAAACAGAAAGAAATAGACAATAGCAATTACAGGGTATTCAAGAGCACGAGCAATATGCAACTCAAGCGCGACGGGCGAATTTGCAATGGCACCGGTGAACACATATTTCATACGAACCGCATTCACCACATAATGAAGCGACGGTATTAGCGTGCAGAGAAACAGGGTCCAGGAGGTTAGAATCGCCTTCAAAGGCATACGGCCTTCAATGCCAACAACCAACCGATGGGAACACCAAATATCATAAATAATGATAAAGACAGCAAAATAGCCGATTATCAAATTAAACATCGCAAACCAAATATCAGCTTTCACCCCTAAAACCATAAGCAACGTCTGATCTTCAGCACTTTCCACCAGGCGATCTAGGATGTGCAGAATCTGAACAGGCAGCTCAATTGTAAGCAATGTTAAAATAATGGCGTAGGTTCCATCAATAATGCCTCCCCAGCTTTCCGGGCTGATCTTTTCGATCAATTTTCTTGACAACATTGGAGCCTGATCAATTACTTTAAAAATAGCAGGCGTCATTGCTCAAGGGCAACCCTTCCCTCACACCCGACCGCAGTGCAAAGGAGCTGCTCGTAGAGGTCTTGCTGACCCAGGACCAACTCTCCTCCTCTCTTGCCGTGATGTCGATGGAGGTGCTCCAACATCCCTGTCCAAAGAGCTATTCCGGGGCCAGGACCATCCATGTACAAGACAGGCATGGGGCAAGTAAAGTTACAAGACCTTGGTGACGTGGGTGTCGATGTCTGATGTTCTCAAGCGCAAGTTGGCGGTTTTTAGCCGCCATTTGACTCAGGCAACCGCTGCCTGCATCACCACGATGACCAAGGGCAATTTGCCCTCTGTCACCTTAGCCCATTGGCAGATTGCGTTAACGACGGGACTGATTGCGGGAGTGATCGGTGTTGCCATCAGCTTTACCCGTTTGTTTCGCGGCTACAAGCACACAAACTCAAACGCCATCATCTCGTTTATTTCCACACTAGTTGCCGATTTCATATCTCATCCATCGAAACCCGGGACGCCATTATGGGGACATGGAGAAGCCTTTATAACAGCATTTGGTGCAGCATTGATCAGCCTTGTTGTCTCTTTCTCACCTGTCGGCGCCACCGTTGAGCGCTTGAAGCAGCCTGACTTCGACGATATCAAGTAGAGGCGATCGGTGACCAGCGTAGGCATCAGCCATGGCCGAACCACGGGCCATCAGGTCCTGATGCTCCTGGGGGGTAGGCCAGAAGCCGCAGGTGCTGAGGGCCTGTGGCCTGGCCCGCGGCCGTAGCTACCGAACACACCCACACGCAGAAGTCCGGAGTGATCTGGGGCCACAGCCGCCGCCCAATCCGCTACCTGGGCCAGGACCAGCTCCGGTTCAGGCCAGCGCAGCAGCGATTGCGTCAACGATCAAACGGGCATGGCGCACGGCGTCGTCCCTCTGGAGCCGGCCGAAATGCTCGCTCGGGGCTCCATCGGGAAGACTATCGGGAGTACGGGTGGGATCCCTCACCGTCTCCACCAGGGCCGCGCCGATGGGTGGTGGCCGTGCCGCAGATGCAGGGCCTTGAGGGCCTTCACCACCCCTTGATGACAGCCGAAGCAGGCCCATTCGTGATGCTCCGCGGCCGCACTCACCACCGCCAGCTCTAGATCGGCCTGGGCCTGATGAAGCCAGCCGGCCGGGAGATGCGGATCACCACCACCGCGGAGCCCCCCTTGAATCGAAACCAACGCCGTGCCAATTAAAAGCACCTCAGACGTGCCAGCAGGCCGTGCAATGTCAGGGGCAGCGCTTACTGGAGATGGCGCGCCGTGGCCGTAGGGTCTTGCCCCATGGAACCTTCTCCCTCCCCTCCCCCCACCCCCGCCGAGCGGATCATCGTTGCCCTTGATGGAATGGATGGGGCTGGGGCCCTGGCCCTGGCCGCCGCAATTCCGGAGCTGCGCTGGGTGAAGGTGGGGCTGGAGCTGTTCACGGCGGCGGGGCCCGAGGTGGTGCGGGAGCTGCGGGGGCAGGGCAAGCGGGTGTTTCTGGATCTCAAGTTTCACGACATCCCCGCCACCATGGCCGGCGCCTGCCGCAGCGCCGCCCGGCTGGGCGCCGAGCTGATCACGGTGCACGCCTGTGCGGGCAGCGAGGCCCTGCGGGCCGCCCAGAGCGCTGCTCAGGAGGGGGCTGAGGCGGCGGGATGTCCTTCTCCCACCCTGCTGGCCGTCACCGTGCTCACCAGCTGGAAGCCCACCCGCTTTGCCAACGAGCTGGCCATCGTCGAGCCTGTGGAGCCGTATGTGCAACGGTTGGCGGCGCTAGCAGCTGCTGCGGGGGTGGGCGGGTGCGTCTGCTCCCCCCTGGAGGCGGCGGCCCTGCGCGCCACCCACCCCGAACCCTTTGCCCTGGTGACCCCCGGCATCCGCCCGGCGGGAAGTGCCAGTGGCGACCAGGCCCGGGTGATGACACCGGCCCAGGCCATCGCTGCTGGCGCCAGTCAGTTGGTGATCGGCCGGCCGATCACGACTGCCCCGGATCCGGCGGAGGCCTTTGCAGCCTGTTGCGCGGAGCTGGGTGCCTAGCGCCGCTCCCAAGTAGTTGGCTCACGCTTGCAGGCCACCAGCCCCACGCACAAACACCTGGGGCTGGGCGAAAGCTCCAGCAGGCCTGTGACCGCGCCGGTGTGGGGTGGAGCCTGGGGAAACGCGGCGGCCATGGCGGCTTGCGAGGGCTGAGGCCCCATTGCGGCTGGGCCTTTCTTCACCCACCCTGCAACCGACCCGCTTGCCAGAGGTAGCGGGGCTCGCTAGCCATGGGAATCCAGCGTTCTGCGTGTCCTGATGCCCAGCTCGGAGATGTCAGCAGGCCAGCTGGCCCTGCTCGACTACCACGCCTACACGGCGGAGGAGGGGCCCTGCTTCAGCCACATGCTGATCTGCAGCACGGCGCCGCTGGAAGCCGAGCTCCCCTTCCGCAGCGACATGTCCACCCCCGAGATGGAGGGCAGCGCTGACCGCTTCCTGCTGCTGCGCCGCCACCTCCGTCTGTTCTTCGCCAAGCCGGGGGCCGGGGAGGGCTCCCGACGCCTTCGGCTGGTGGTGCGAATCCATGGCTACAACGTACCGCTGAAAAGCGTGAGAGAGGAGTACGCCGACACAGCGCGCAAGTTCCAGGATGACGCCCGCCATCTGGCCCAGGATCCCCCGAACGACTTCGTGTTGTTTATTCACTTCGCCTGGCCTTCCGAGCGGATCGGTGCCGGCGGCCCCTTGCGCTGGATCCGGGCCATGCCGATCGGGCTGATCCTGCTGTTTGTTCTAGGGGGTGTCCTTGGTTTCGCTGCCAGCGGGCTGGCTGCCGTGCTCGGCCATCTGTCTCTGGGCATCGGCATCACCCTGATGCTGCTCCGCATGGTGACGTACTTCCGTGACCGCGACCGGGCCAGCACCTTCGGTGTGACCGACGCGGTGGAGATGATCCGGGCTCTTCACCATCTCGTGCAAGAGATCGGCTCGGACACCGACTACCTCACCCGACTGAGCCGTGGAGAGGCCTCGCGGATCAGCCTCAGCTTCCTCGCTCACAGCATGGGCTGCTTCCTCACCACCTCCATGATCCGGGTGCTCAGCAATGTGTTCGATGCCGATGCCGACCGCCACCTGTGGGAGGTCAACCCGGAGGTGGGTCCGTTCGCCGCTGCGAGCTGCCCCGCACCGGTCAGAGCGGAAACACGGGAACAGTTGCGTCGCGAGCTGGCCACCATCGGCGATCTGTTCATCCTGGATCGCTTGATCCTGGTGGCTGCGGACATCCCCGTGTGGGCCATCACCACGGGGCGCTCCAACGATCTCGCCAGTTGCTTGCGACGTTTTCGCGACACCTTCCTGTTCGTAAACGATGCCGACATGGTGCTCCGGTTGGCCTCCACAGTGGCCAACTACTTCGTGTTTCCTTCCGGCACCCGCATCGGTGGCACTCGCCTTGGCAACCTCACCATTGCCGGCAGGGGCCGACCCAATGGCTATGGCTGGCGTTCCTCCGACTTGAGGGATGTTCGGCTCAATGGGGGGCTGCGGACCATGTCCCTGTACGACGAGAGGATATTTCGCTGTCCCCAGTGGCTCGGCTTTCCGCTCAACGTGGTCGATTGCACCGACTACACCGATCGAGGGCGTCACCTGAGTGTCTTCACCGCCACCGATCCCCTGTTGCGCCCCCTCAACTACACCGCCACTTTCTTGATGATGCTGCTGGCCCCCCTGGGCATCGGTCAGATCGACAGCCATGGGGGCTACTTCCGTGGCCGTTTCTGCCTGGATCTGCTCCATGAACTGGCTCTACGGGGCATTCCCCAAGACCCGGAACGGTGGACGCAGATCCAGGACGGACTGGAGCAACATCGCATCACCTGGATCAGCATCCCGAGCGATGGTTCTCAGGACCCATGAAGGGGTCGAGGCCGTAGGCACTAGGGGCTCGCGGCGTGGTCGGTGCCAGGCTGGAGCCAATGAGGGCGTTGCTGGCGGTGTCGGAACTGGCTCCCGAGTGCCCCCTGTGCTGACAGCCCAGAGCCGATCTGCCAGCCTCTACCCAGCTCCGCCGCTCCCTTCCCCATGACCGCCCAGCCCAGCCCCGAGGTTCTGGTGATCAGCGCCAGCCATGGCGAGAACCTGGCCCTGGCCGAGCGCTTCGCCGAGGCGGGCCACCAGCAGGGCGCCGAGGCCGCCGTGCTGGATCTCACCAGCGTGGATCTGCCCCTGTTCACCTCCCGGCTGCAGGGGGCGGAGGCGCCCGCGGCCCTCGCTGGCCTACAGGCCCAGCTGGCCGCCTCGCCCCGCTGGGTGATCTGCGCCGCCGAATACAACGGCTCGATCCCGCCGGTTCTCACCAGCGCCATCGCCTGGCTCTCGGTGCAGGGCAGCGATTTCCGAGCCCTGTTCAACGGCCGCCCCGTGGTGATCGCCACCCACTCCGGCGGCGGCGGCCACACCGTGCTCACGGCCCTGCGCCTGCAGCTGGCCCACCTGGGCGCCCATGTGGTGGGCCGCCAGCTGGTGAGCAACCGCACCCATCCGGCCGCAGACGATTCGATCGCCGACCTGATCCGGCGCCTGCGCCACCTGAGCGCCCAGCAGCCCTAAGCGTGCAATCACTGCGACCACACCTGAGCAGCGATCAGGAGTGAAAAGCTGCGCTGCTGCGTCACGGCCCCAAACGACTAGAGTGAATCCCTGCATGCCAAGCCACCTCAACCTCAGATCTTGGAGTTTTCCCGCATGCATGCCACTGGATTGGTCGGTAAAATCGCTTTGGTTACAGGGGCGAGTTCGGGTATTGGCCAGGCGATCGCCATTCGATTGGCGCAGGAAGGCTGCAACGTAGCCATCAACTATCGCAAAGATGTGGACGAAGCGGAGCACACAAGGTCTGTTGCGCTGCAGAAGTCGGCGGAATCGGGGCACTCCGATGTACAGGTTCGGCTCATCCAAGGCGATGCGGCGAACGAAAACGACATTATTCGAGTTGTGAACGATGTGACGGGCACCTTTGACGGCCTGGATATTCTCATCAACAACGCTGGTATTCAATCAGAATATCCCTCCCATGGCCTCCCAGCGGATCAGTTTGATCGGGTCATTGCCGTCAACTTGCGCGGAGCTTATCTCTACAGCCGCGAAACCATCAAACACTTGCTGGCGCAAGGGCATCCCGGTGTGATTATCAATGTTTCCAGCGTCCATGAAATGATTCCGCGGCCCCAGTATCTCAGTTACTCGATTAGCAAAGCCGGCATGGGCAGCCTGACAAAGACATTGGCTCTAGAGTATGCCAACCGTGGCATTCGCGTGAATGCCATTGCCCCCGGCGCCACCGTCACACCGATCAATGAAGCATGGACTGAGGATCAAGCCAAAAAGGCCCTTGTCGAGAGCTACATCCCCATGGGGCGGGCCGGCACAGTAAACGAGATGGCGGCAGCGGTGGTCTTTTTAGCCTCGGATGAGGCTACATACATCACAGGCCAAACTCTGTTCATTGACGGTGGGCTAACGCTCTATGCAGACTTTCGCGAAGCTTGGTCAGCCTAAGTAGTAGGGTTATTCTATTACCCTATTCAAACAATGGCTGACCTTAAATCCCAAGAATCCAAACGGCTTGAGCAGGCAAGAGATGGGGAAGTTGATTGGTACAAGTGGGGTCCATACTTAAGCGAACGCCAGTGGGGAACAGTACGCGAAGATACATCTGAAGATGGCAATGCTTGGGCTTCCTTTCCCCATGACCATGCACGATCCCGTGCTTATCGCTGGGGCGAAGATGGCTTGGGAGGCATCACAGACAGCAACAATCAACTGTGTTTTGCCCTTGCCCTTTGGAATGGCAAGGATCCGATCCTGAAGGAACGATTGTTCGGGTTGACGAACAGCGAAGGAAACCACGGAGAAGACGTCAAAGAGTATTACTTTTATCTGGACAGCACTCCTACCCATTCCTACATGAGATATCTCTATAAATATCCCCAGGCTGCATTTCCCTACGATGATCTTGTTGCAACCAACAGGGCTCGCAGCCGGTACGAGCCTGAATATGAACTTCTAGATACGGGAATCTTCGATGACAACCGCTACTTTGACGTGTTTGTCGAGTATGCCAAAGCAACACCTCACGATGTATTGGTCAAAATCAGCATTGCCAATCGGGGCCCTGAAGCCGCAACCCTTCAACTGCTGCCCACCTTGTGGTTCCGCAACACCTGGAACAGCTCCGAGAATGGTGCCGCCAAGCCATTGCTGCAGCAGCTAACTGCCGAAGGGCACAGCGTGGTGCATGCTCACCTGGGTTCTGCGGATGAATCACAGGAGTTCAGCGATTACTTTTTCTATAGCGAGCCAGGTGGGCAGCTGCTGTTTACTGAAAACGAAACCAATCATGAACGGTTATTTGAAACTCCAAATAGCAGCCCCTTCGTTAAAGACGGCATCAATAATTATATTGTTCACGGCCACAAAGATACTGTAAATCCCAATGGAAAGGGAACAAAAGTCAGCCCACACTACGATCTCACGGTGCAAGCCGAAGAAACAACAGTACTCAGATTCCGACTGACGACAGCAGCTCCCGAACTCGTTGGTGATCCATTTGACCAGTTGTTCGAGCAAACTTTTACAAACCGAATTCAAGAGGCAGATCATTTCTTTGCCACTGTGATTCCCCCTTCAGTGCTGGCGGATAGCGATCGCACCAATGTCATGCGGCAGGCACTCGCAGGAATGATGTGGACCAAGCAATACTTCCACTATGAACTTGATCAGTGGCTACGCGAGCGCAACGTCAATCCATGGTCTGCTCCTGCCAAGCGGCTGCACGTGCGAAACAGTGAGTGGTCTCACATGCACAATGCAGATATTATTTCAATGCCCGACAAGTGGGAATATCCATGGTATGCCGCCTGGGATCTGGCCTTCCATGTCATTCCGATCAGTTTGATTGATCCAGAGTTTGCAAAAAAGCAGCTTAGCCTTATGCTCCAAGAGGAGTACTTGCATCCGAATGGTCAGATTCCAGCCTATGAATGGAACTTCAGTGATGTTAACCCTCCAGTCCATGCCTTTGCAACTTGGGACATTTACATTCGTGATCGCGAACTGAACAACGGTGTGGGGGACTTGCAGTTTCTTCGTTTTGCTTTTTCCAAATTGCTCATCAACTTCACGTGGTGGGTGAATCGTAAAGACGCGGGCGGCAATAATCTGTTTCAGGGTGGTTTCCTAGGCCTAGACAATATTGGCGTGTTTGACCGCAGTGCCCCCCTGCCGACCGGAGGTCACCTAGAGCAGGCCGACGGGACGGCATGGATGGTTTTTTTCAGTCAGCAGATGCTTCAGATTGCTGTCGAATTGGCGCTGCACGATTCCCTGTATGAAGACTTCGTCATCAAGTTCTTCGAGCACACCATGTGGATCTCCGGTGCCATGGACAGGATTGGCACAGACCAAGATGAACTGTGGGACGAAGGGGATGGTTTTTTCTATGATGTCTTGCAGTTTCCTGATGGCACGGCCACCCGCATCAAGGTGCGCTCTCTGGTGGGTCTGCTATCCCTGATGGCGGTGGTTGTTTTCCCTCAGGAAACCCTGGACAAACTACCTCGCTTTCGGGACAAGTCGCTACGGTTTTTTGAGAAGCATCCTGAGCTTCAACACAACATCCATCTCGCCACCCAGCCCGGTGTGCGGGGCCGTATGTTATTGGCTATTCTCAACGAAGAGAAGCTGCGCCGCGTGCTTTCCAGAATGCTCGATGAGTCTGAATTCCTGGGTGAGTATGGCATTCGTTCCCTTTCCCGCCATCACCTGGAGCATCCTTACTCTTTCAAGCATGATGGAAACGAGTATAAGGTGGGCTATGTGGCAGGAGATTCAACTTCAAGCATGTTTGGTGGGAATTCAAATTGGCGAGGTCCGATCTGGATGCCTGTCAATTACTTGCTTTTGAGAGCACTGCTCCAACTCTATGGCTACTACGGCACTTCATTTAAGGTTGAATATCCAACAGGATCAGGTGTTCAGCTTACGTTGTACGAGATTTACACGAAAGTCGCCGAGCGCCTTGAGAATATCTTCCTGCAAGATGCAACGGGTCGTCGCGCCGTCAATGGGAAACACGAGAAGTTTCAGACCGATCCCCATTGGCGAGATCTGATTTTATTCTACGAGTATTTTAATGGCGACAACGGCGCTGGCATTGGTGCCAGCCACCAGACAGGATGGACAGGTTGTGTGGCTCGGATCATCCAGACGTTGGGATTCTTCACGCCAGAGATGGTGCTGGATGTCATCGCCTGTGGAGGGGTGTCCAAGTTCACAGGTGAACACCCGCTTGAGGGCTAATCACATGAGTCAGGACCCGCAGATCGTACTTGCTGCACGAGCCCGCCTCGGTGAGTGCCCAGTTTGGCAAGCAGTAGGCCAGAAACTGTTCTGGGTGGATGTCTACAATCACCGCGTTCACCAGTTTGATCCAGTCACTGGAAAGGACTGCTACTTTGATACAGGGGATGTGGTGAGTGCCATTGCCCTGGCGGGTACGAATCGTTTGCTCATTGCCCTGAGTGATCGATTGGCTTGGTTGGATCTGCCTACCGGCGAAGTAGAAGTCATCCATCGAATTGAGTTTCCCCACCCTGTGGGAACTCGCTTGAATGATGGCAAATGTGATGCCCACGGCCGCTTCTGGATTGGCTCCTGCAGTGATCATCCTGGTCAGGCGGCACTCTACCGATACGATCCGGATGGTTCCCTGCACATCATGGAAACCGGTTTAACCATTTCCAATGGTCTGGCCTGGAGCCCAGATGGGTCAACCTTTTATTTAACCGATTCAGCTCAGCATAAAATCTTTGCTTATAATTATCTGCCTGAGACTGGCTCAATTGTTGATCGCAGGATTCTGGTCGACCTCAGTGCCGAAGGAGTTGAGCCCGATGGTTTAACCATTGACATCGATGGAAATCTGTGGTCAGCCCTCTGGGATGGATGGTGTGTTGCTTGCTTTGATGCCAGCGGTCAAGAACGTTCAAGAATTGAACTTCCCGTTCCACGCCCAACGTGTCTCACCTTTGGCGGTCCTGATCTAACGAACTTATACATCACTTCGGCGTCCGTAGGCCTGAGTCAAAAAGAGATCCAAAAATGCCATACGGCTGGTGACATCTTCTGCCTTTCTTCCATTGTCCAAGGAATGTCTACCTACTCATTTGGATCGAACCACCTAGGCAGAGATTCCTGTAACCATGACCCTGGCAACTAGAACTCTCGCAACAATAGACGCTGTAGCTGCAGAGCCAGGAGGGGCGTGCGGGAGGATTTGGATGGATTGTTCAAGCAAGAAATGGTTATTCAAACCCCGCCACCCCCCCTGTTGCCATGTCCGCTCTCGGCAGGATGGGACAAGGTGGCCGAGGTGCGTCTGCCAAGGCTTGATGGGGCTGGCCAACCCTCCGGTGGCTTCTCCGCGGCCACCTACCGCGCCGACCGGGATGAGCTCTGGCTGCTGAGTGATGCCCCCGTGGGCCAGCTGGTCGGATGGAGCGGACTCGGCAAGCTCGGCAAGACGCCGCTGCGTCCGCTGGGGGTGGTGCCTCTGCGCAGTGGCACGGGCGCCAACCTGCCGGAGAGCATGGATGGCGAGGGACTGGTGCTTAAGGGGGAGCGGGCCTGGGTGGTGAGCGAGGGGCGTCGCACCCCTGAGCGTCCCCCCCAGTTGCTGCGCTTCAACCGTCGCAGCGGTGAGCTGGAGCTGGCGATGCCCATGCCAGCCGCGTGGCAGCCGGCTCCAGGTCAGGGACTTGCCTCCAACGGTGGGCCCGAGTCGCTCACACTGCTGCGGCGGCGGGACAAGCCGGCGGTGCTGCTCATCGCCGCCGAATCCGCCCTGCTTCAGGATCCTCCTGGTCAGGTGCGTGTGCTGGGGTGGCCCCTTGGCACCAGCATGGAATCTCTGGCTAGTGACCCTGAACCACGGCAGCCGTTGCGGCTTCCCCAGGGTGATGGCTGGGGCCTCACCGACCTCCTGGCCCTGCCCGAGACCTCCAATGAGGCAACCCTGCTGGGGCTGCAAAGGCGATTCCAAGCGCCGGATCAATGGAGCAATCGCCTTGTTCTCTACCCTCTCCCGAAGCCGATCACTTCTGGGGCAAATCCCGCTGCGCTGCCCTCCCTAATCTCCTGGGACCTCCAGGCCATCGGCCTGTCGCCGGACAATTGGGAAGCCATCACCCCTGGCCCTCCCCTTGAGGATGGGCGCCCCACCCTGCTGCTTGTCTCTGACGACAACTTCAGCCCGTTGCAGGACAACCTCCTGTCCCTGCTGGCCCCCCGACGGAGTGCCGCTTGCAGGTTCGACACTGGGCATGGTTCCATTTAAGGACTTGCTACTGATTACGGGCTAGAAAGGAAGAGTGAACCGGCGGGGTTCCCACCGTCGACGCCGCCTGCACCTCAAGCAGCAGGTCAGGCCTTTGATCTGATGGAGTTCCGACCTTGCCAATCGTTGCCCCAGCCACGGATCCTGCTTCGCGTGATCGACAGCTTTTGGACGAGCTCAAAGCGCTGCGCGACGCCATGGATCACATCGAGATCGAGGAGCAAGCCACGCTCGCGTCCATCGCTCCACGCTTCCAGGCCAGTGCCACCAATCTGCTGCACTTCATCGCCTTCCATCGCAACAACCATCCCGGGCTGCAGTTGGCGATGCGGGAAGCCGGCCTGTGTTCCCTGGGGGGCTGTGATGGCCATCTGCATGCCAGCCTCTCGGCCGTGATCGGGGTGCTTCAGAAGCTCCAAGGCCTGCCGGCGGAACCGCCGAGTCCGGCGGCGGCACCATCCAGTCTTGGTGGCCAGGCCCTGATGCAGGCCCATGGTGAACAACTGCTGGGGAGGCGCCTGGGGGAGAAATCCGGAGCAAGTGCAGCGGCGATCATGGTCACCTTGCCGACGATCGCCACCCAGCAGGCTGATCTGATCGCGGAACTGGTCGAGGCAGGCATGGACATTGCCCGAATCAACTGCGGCCACGATGGACCCGAGGTGTGGGAACCTCTGGTGGCCCTCGTGCAAGCCGCAGCCGCAGCCGCCGGAAGGGACGTGCGCATCGCGATGGATCTGGCCGGACCCAAGATCCGCACAGGCCCCTTGCCTCCCCAGCCCGGTGTGGTTGACGCCAGGCCCCAGCGCAACCGCTACGGGCAGTTGCTGAAAAGCGCCAGGATTCTGGCTGTGCCCAACGAAGGGGGTGATGGGCAGCCCGCTGGCCAACCGGAAGGGGATCAGGTGGATCTGCTGCCGATCCGCAACGAGGGCTGGAAATCATTGTCGATCGGGGATCGGCTGCGCGCCAGGGACTCCTCAGGCCGTTGGCGGGAGCTCACCGTGACCGATCGCCCTGAAGGGGGTCTGCTGCTCAGCTGCAATCAACGCTGCCATTTCACATCTGGACTGGAGTTCCTTCAGGAAGGAGGCCCCGGCAAGATTGTTGTTGGCGATCTTCCACCCCAGGAAGGGGACGTTCTGCTACGGCGCGGCGACCGGCTGCTGCTGACCGCCAACGCCGCAGGGCAAGAAGGGGAGGCGATCAGGGTCGCGATCAACTGCACCATGCCCGAAGTGCTTGCTGATCTGCGGGTGGGCGAGCGTGTGTTGTTTGATGAGGGCAGAATCGCCGGGCTGATTCGCCAAGTCTGCCCAGGGGCCGTGGAGGTGGAGATCACCCAGGCACGGCCCAAGGGCAGCCGGCTACGCGCCGATAAGGGCATCAACTTCCCAGACAGCAGGCTTTCAATCCCCGCCCTCACCAAGAAGGATCTCACCGATCTGGCCTTCGCGGCCGCCCATGCCGACATCGTGAGCTATTCCTTCGTCTCCCGTGACGCCGATATCGAACTCCTGCAGCAGGAACTG